>Ga0189289_10121_pt1 | contig 89781 bp, 73 predicted proteins | sample UW106minimetaG_FD_130313 | JGI IMG/M metagenome (GOLD analysis project Ga0189289, IMG submission 130313) | Marine microbial communities from the Costa Rica Dome - UW106 mini metaG | ecosystem: Environmental > Aquatic > Marine > Oceanic > Photic zone | place: Costa Rica: the Eastern Pacific...
ACGAAAAACTGGCAAAGCCGTTCCGTTGGCATAAAAGCGCAGAATCTATTATGACGTCAGTGGCTCGGGCGAAGCTGAGTTTGATTGACAATAAATGAGCGAATTAACCGAACGGCACACTAGCTTCCACCGCGCCATTTCTGTAGAATCCTAGATCATACGTAGATTTATGGCAATTTTGATAATTCTGGCACAAAAAAAGTGGGTCAAAATTATCGGCCTCATAACCGTCGTTGGTTCGAATCCAGCCCCCGCTACCATAGTCTAGAAAGGCAGATCAGTTTCGTACTGGTCTGCCTTTTTTGTTGCGATATTGAGAACTTGTTTAGCCATATCGCCCGTCCAAAACTCCGTCGTTCTAGGGTATGCTTCGGGACTGAGTTTCCGAAACCATCGTTTGATGACTAAAACAACAGAAATGGAGCCTCCGATGAGTTCAATGAAACGCCTGCTTGCCGCGTTTGCATCCTTTGCAGTTATGTCTAGTGCCGCCGTTGAGGCCCGCGATTTTCGCCTCGGCTTGATAACGCCACCGCCCCACATCTGGACCAAGGCGGCCAACGAGTTTGGGCAGGATCTGAATGAACAGTCCGGGGGAGAGCATTCGGTAACGGTTTTCCCGGCCAGGCAGCTGGGTAACGAGGCGCAGATGGTTCAGCAGCTGCAAACGGGCGCACTGGATATGGCGTTCCTGACCATTGCTGAAGTTTCCAACCGGGTGCCGGATTTCGGCGCGCTATATGCGCCTTATCTGGTCGACAACATTGACCAGGCCGCGGAATTGTTGCGCTCCGAGGAAGCGAACAAACTTCTGGACCAACTGCCGGCCAACGTTGGCCTGGTAGGTGTAGGCTATGCCATGGCTGGAATGCGCCAGGTGCTCAGCCGGGATGAGGTTTCTGGTCCTGTCGATCTTGAGGGCAAGAAGCTACGCATTACCCCGTTCGAGCCCATCCGGGATTTCTACAACGCCATCGGCGCGGCACCCACGCCGTTGCCACTGCCTGCGGTGTATGACGCGCTGGCGAATGGCCAGGTCGACGCCATCGACATGGATTTCGACTCCATCCTGGTGCTCAAGTTTTACGAGCGCGCCGACCACCTGCTGATTTCCAACCACATGATGTTCCCCATGGTGGGCGTGGTATCTGGCAAGGTCTGGCGTGACCTGGGCAACGAAGACAGACAGCTCATCCAGGAAACCATGAAAGCTCACCTGAATGCCGTAATGGACAAGTTTGTGGCCCAGGAGAAGGATCAGGAACAGCAGCTCAGAGAGCTGGATATCACCGTGAAAAAAGCAAACCGCAGTGAATTCGCTGACGCCATTTCCGCCTGGGAAGACATCTGGGCTGAGAAAGCCCCGTCTCTTGGCATCCTGCGCAACGTCGCCGAGGACATCAAGGCCCAATAATCCGGGCGACGCACCATGCTTAAAGCTGTTTCGGATTTTGTCGCACGCATTGAAGCTGTCATCGCCGCATCGCTTGCCGGTGCGGTGACCCTGCTGATCCTATTGAATATTATTACCCGGTCTGCCGGTTACGCCATCTATTGGGTGGATGAACTGGCGATTTACTGCATGATCTGGATGACCTTCTTTGCGACATCCGTGCTGCTAAAACGTCGGGAAAGCGTTGCTGTCAATCTGCTGACCGAGTATGTAAAAGGTAGCACCCGAACGGTACTGGCGAAATTCAGTGACCTGATGGTGCTTCTGTTTGGCGGTATTCTGGCCTGGCTCAGCTGGCGCTGGTACGACCCGTTCACGTTGTATCAGGTGGGGTTCGACCTGCAAAACTTTCAGGCGGAAACCTTCAACTTCATGTACGCGGAAAACACCAGCACCCTTGGCATCAAAAAGTTCTGGGTGTGGATGATTCTGCCCATTCTGTCGATCACTTTGACCCTTCATGGTTTAGCCAATCTTCTCAGTTCCGAGACTGCTCCCGAACAGAGCGTGGGTATGACATGACTGCGGTTGTCTTCGCCGTTTTGTTGTTTCTTGCGGTGCCGATCTCACTGGTCCTGGCGCTGACGGCGCTCTGGTATATCTACGATTCGGGTAATACCGTGCTGCTAGATTCCTACCTGCAACAGCTATTCGGCGCCATCCAGAGCTATGGACTGTTGGCGATACCCCTGTTCATGCTTGCCGGCGAATTGATGAATGAAGGTGGCCTTACCAGCCGGCTGGTGAACCTGGCGCGCATCCTGGTGGGCGGGTTTCGCGGAGGCATGGCTTACATCAACCTGGTGGCCAACATGATGATGGCGGCCATTATGGGCTCTGCTGCCTCACAGATCGCCATGATGTCCCGCGCCATGGTGCCTGCCATGGAGAAGGACGGTTACGAAAAGCCTTATGCCGCCGCCATAACCGCTGCCGGGGGATTGCTCTCGCCCATTATCCCGCCGTCCATGCTGTTCGTGCTGTTTGGCGTACTGGCCCAGGTTCCGATTGCGGATATGTTCATCGCCGGCATCATTCCGGGGCTGGTCATGTCTTTTCTGTTCTTTATCGCGATCAGCCTGCTCGGCCTCAGATATGAGTACCCGAAAGGCAGCTGGCCAACGCGACAGCAGGCCAAGCATTATTTCCTGATGGGCATTCCGGCGGCGCTTATTCCGCTGATCATCATCGGCGGTATCCTCACCGGGCTGGCCACTCCCACAGAGTCAGCCGCGCTGGCCTCACTGGGTGCTCTGGTGATTGGAAAATACGTCTACCGAGACCTCAAGTACAAAAACCTTTTTGGCGTTCTGAAAAGGACCGCCTTCAATTCCGGCATGGTCATCATGCTGATTGCTGCCGCGGGTGTATTCGGCTGGGTGATCATCTTCGAAAAAATTCCCCAAAGTGCGGCCAGCTGGATCGCCGCACAAACCACAGACCCATTCATGTTTCTGATGCTGGTCGTGGGTATCCTGCTGCTGGTGGGCATGGTGATCGATGGCATTGCCGCACTGATATTGGTCGTGCCGATCCTCATGCCCATAGCGGAAGCCCAGTTTGGCATTAGCGCCTACCAGTTCGGCGTGGTGGTGTGCCTGACGCTGGTTCTTGGCCTGCTTACACCACCGGTTGGTGCGGGCCTTTATATTTCTTCCGCCATGACCGGCGCATCCCCGATGGCTATTTTCCGGGCTTTGCTTCCGTTCCTTCTGGCAACCATTCTGACGCTGGTGCTGATCAGTTGGGAAGAGGGGTTGGTGCTGGCGTTGTTGTAGGGAACACCTGATTTGCAAAGAGACACGCTCTGTCACTTGAATATGGTCTCCTCTCATTTCAAGGTAGGGGGTCTGCCGTGGGTGTCTTTTGTTTGGGACTACCCCTTTAGAGCGAGTTGCTTCACTTTGCACCAGCGAACGCCTATATCTTCTTCAGATTTATCCCTTCAAGAGAATAACCAATTAATAATTGCTGTTGGAACGGGTTTTGTTCAGCTTGAAAAACTCGATCGCGCTTTTAAGTTGGTTGACCTGTTCCGTCACCGAACTTTGCTCTTCTGCGGCACTGGCAACTTGTGCATTTATGTCAGTCACCGCCTTGCGACTTCCCGCCTGAACGGACTCAATGGCCGACTGGATTTCTCGTGTCGACAAGTGGATGGTGCAGACCCGGCCCGCTTTTGCGGGCTTTTTTCGCACTCCAGCACACCCATTTTGCTCTCCACTGCCCCTGCCCGGACTTTTTTGTAACGTTGTGTATGGCGCTTGATTCCGCTCGGCAAAAATTTGCCCGCCTGATCAATTACTTCCCCGCTTTATTACAAATCCCTGACGGGAAATTGACATTTTCGTAATTAGGAAAATGACCACCGTCACACCGACAATCGTCCACGTTTTATACAATTTAACAAAGTCGACGATTTATTGGTGCTTAATGCATATGAAACGCGTCATCAAAGTGTCACAGGCATGGATCGCCGCGTTTATTTTTGGAGCACTTCTCACAGGCTGTGGGGGTGGATCATCGGGTAGTGCTAGCGTCGGTTCGCCGGGCGATTCTGGAGATTCCGCTGGTTCAGGCGGTCAAGTTGATTCCGGGGGCACCGGAGGACAAGAGCCATCTCCCGAGCGCTCCGCAGTATTGAGCTGGAGCGCTCCCCTGACTCGCGTTAACGGCGAGAGCATTCCGATGGGTGAGCTCGACAAATATGTGATCCGGTACGGTCAGGATGCTGACGAGCTGAGCGAAGAGGTGGTCGTCACCAATGCTCAGGCCGAAGCGGAAATGTCCTACGAAGTGAGTGGTCTGGACGCAGGGACCTGGTATTTCACTATCCAGGTTCAGGATACCAACGGGCTGATCAGTGAGCCCTCCGATGTTGTGAGCAAGTCCATCCGTTCCTGAGACTAGAACCCCGGGCCTGGAGTGTGAAGTCTCAGGCCATCGGGTCTGCAATCGGCAGTTTGAGGGTGAACGCAGAGCCTTCGCCCGGTTGCGACGACACCGAAATTTCCCCTCTATGCTTTTCAACAACGGTTTTGACGAAGGATAGTCCGAGTCCCGTTCCGTGGACTCCGGCCAGCTCAGTGCTTTTTTGACGCCGGTAACGGTCAAACAGGTGCGGCAGTTCCTCCGGATCGATACCGGTACCTTCATCGGCAATCGTCAAACAGGCCTGATGGCCAGCGCGGAAGACCTGAATGCTGACGTCTGATCCACTCGGGCTGTATTGAACGGCATTGGTCAGCAGGTTGATAACGGCGCGCTCCAGAAGCTCTGCATTGCCTTTCAGCCACAAATCCTCGGTACCCTGTAACTGGAGTTGTATCTGCTTCTCTACAGCCTGCTCGCTGACGCTGTCACGGGCGTTCTCTACGATCGCCAGAAATTCGCATTCGTAGAACCGGGTTTCCGTTAATTGTTCCGCCCGGGCCAACTGCACGAATTCCTCGGCCAGGTGATAGCTTCTCCGGGCCAGCCGCCCCAGTTGTTCCAGCTGTTCCTGTTCAATGTGGCTGGGATCCCGTTTCAACTGTTCGATCAGGGCAAGCTGTGAAACCAGAGGCGAGCGCACGTCATGGGAAATAAAGTCGATTGCCTCGCGGTGCTGGCGCTGCTGCTCCCGCAATTCCGAAATATCCGAAATATTGGCAATGATGCCTTGCTGGTCGCTGTCTGGCAGCGAAAACGGTGCAAAATGAATCAGGAAATCTTTGTCGCGAATCCTGAGGTCTACGGTGCGGCTCTGTAATAGGGTCAGGGTGTCGGAAACGGTTTCATGCCAGGGTGGCGTTTCCCGCGGATCGTGTCCCTCCAGCAGTTTTACCAGGGGAAGGCCGGCCAGGCTCGGCATGGGCTCGCGGAACCATTCCTCTATGTGGCCGTTGGCAAAACGGATGACCCCCAGTTCGTCGGTCACGATGATACCGTCGGGCATGCGCTCAAAACTTCTCCGGATGAACTGCTGCATGTGGTTCAACCGATCCGTGGCGATGCGGACCCGCTCGATTCGTGCAGAAATGTTTTCACTGGGTCTGGCTGCAGAATCCGCCGGTACGGCTTGCTCAAGGTGAAGCCTGCGCAGATAGCGCTGGATGGCCTCGCGCCCGAGATCATTGGGTAACAGCAGGCCCAGGTGATAGCGGGTGCCGGCTCGCAATAGCTGAATCCAGCTGCGATTGCTGTCGTGAAACCAGTGCCCCGGAGTCAGGTCATCTGGAATATCGCTCTGTGACAGTCCACGTGCGGAGAGGATGTCGTTCTCCTCCATCAAAAGCCACCCTGTGGGGCGAAACAGGGCCTGGAAGTGCTCCAGAAGTTGTGTCGGGTTCCTTCCCGAGGGTGCGGGCAGTGCGACCTGGGGACTTCTGGCCAGTTCGTCCAGTTGACGGTTCAAAAATCGGTTGGTCATGGCCAGTCGAAGGCCGCTGGATACAGGAAAGGCCAAGAGTGGAACCAGCAGTGCGTTTGCAAGGGGAAACCACCATCGCATCGTCAGCAGCACGAACAGATAGATTCCGAGCAGTCCCGCCAGAACCATCGCGCAGGCGAGAAGGGTTCGCGCAGGGCGCATGGGTGGCAGGGCGAGGGCGAGTATCAGGATGGTTGTCATGGCCAGCAGGGCAGACGCCCACGCCGGTGCCGGCTTAATCAACAATCCCTGCATGTATGCCGACAACACGTTGGCGTGGAATTCAACGCCGGACATCGGACGGCTCAGCCCCGAGAAGGGCGTGGGCAGTATGTCGCCAAAACCGGCGGCTGTGGCACCGACAAAGACTATTTTGCCACTGAAGTGTTCGGGTGCGGCCGGCTGAGTGAGTACCTGTGAGAAAGAATACGACTGGAGAGAGCCGGCACCACCGATCAGGGGCACGGCACGGTATTGATCCCGGATATTGACATAGGAAGGCGTATCCCCGGCCTCCGGATTTTGTGGTCCAACACCGCTTGCGGCCAGCGCAAGGCTTGGCCAGAGCTGGTTCCCGAGGCCATTAAACAGGTAAAGACCTCTGGCAACGCCGTCGCTGTCCAGTTCCACATGAGCATGGCCCAGACCGGCGGCCGCTGAAGCCAGCACTCCAACCGGCAATTGTTCGCTTAACAGGTACTGGGAGGTGGGAGGCGACAGATAGACTGGCAGAATAACGTTGCCGTGACTTCGCATCTGTTCTGCCAGTTGCTGGTCGTCTGGCGACGGTTCGGCGAACAGAATATCGAACACAATGGTTTTTGCGCCTGCCTCGTTGAGCTTGGCAATGAGCTCAGCGTGCAGATTACGGGGCCAGGGCCAGCGGCCCAGGCGATTCAGGCTCAGCTCGTCGATCGTCACCAGAACCACCTCGTCCGAGGCTTCCAGTGGATTCGAGGTGATGGCTTGGTCGTACAGCCAGTAATCCAGGCGTTGAGGTAGTTCGGTTGTCTGGATAAGCAGGAGCAGTGCCAGCAGTATCAGGCCCAGAGTCCAGGGGGTCGTTTTAATTGGCAGCCAATCCCGGTTCATGAGCCCTGCTGTGTGGTTCGGTCGATCAACGGATTATTCCAGGTACAATTCCCTCCCTGGTCCCCAACGGCTTTGCAGTGGACCATCAGAAAGAGCTTTCAGGCGCACAAAATACCGCCTTCCGGGAATAAGACGCAAGGCTGCCGTGGTATCAGGCAGTGTTGCCTCCTTGATGATATTGTTGAAGCCCGGCTCCTCCGAGAGTTGCAGTCGGTATTCTGCCGCCGTGTCTACCTTCTCCCAGAACACCCTTACCTGGCTGTCGATGTAGTTCACGCTGATGATCCGAACCGGAGGCAGGCTGCCATTGACCACCAGCTCCCGCGGCTGCGTTGTAGCAACTGAATTGCCGCCTGCTTCGGTCACCACGCGCCAGTAATACTTGCCAGGCCCAAGCGGGCGTGAGGGCAGGGCAGCCGTTTCGGGTGCCCACTCGCTGGTGGCGATCAGGTTCCGGAAATCCTGATCTTCGGCTATCTCTACCCGAGCCACTTCATTGTCGCCGTTAAGCTGCCAGCGAAACTCGGGCATATCGTCGTTGACGGTGCCCCCATCTTCCGGAGCAACCAGGCTGGCAGTCCTGGCCTGAAGATCGACTTCCAGCGGGACGACGCGTGGCATCCCCGCCGTGCCGCGAGTATCGAGTGCCGCCAGGTGTACCTCATAGCTGCCATTATCCAGTTGCCCGATATCAAAGCTGTTGCCTGTCAGTTTTCGGCTTTCTACCCAGCGGCCTGTGTCGCTTTCGAAGATGTCCACCCGGTGCATGGGGGCGCGACTTTCCTGCCAGGTCATGGTGGTGGGCAGTTGGGTCAGTCTCGGTGGCAGTGGATCGAGCGCCGGCGCTGGCGGTAGGCGGCGAATGCTCAGGCCGTCATTGTTAGTGGTGGACAGGCTGGCTCCGAAACCCGCAGGGATCCGGCGGGTCTTGCCGGGGGCCCCGAAGTCAACGTCGCCCTCGGTTACCTGCAGGCGAGTGCCCTCTGCCGATGTCTGGAGTGAAAATGCGGTACCTCTCACGGCGGCGACGGCCGAAGGCGTTTCAATCTCGAATCGTGCGCCTCCCTCCATGACCGGCTTCACCCGGGTGTGGATCTCGCCCCTGTCGAGTCGGAGTCTGGTATCGACCATGCCGGCTTTGCCGTATTGGGTCAGGCGATTGAAGATGAGTCGAGAATTCGGAGAAATCCTTACTTCCGAGCCGTCCGCCAGTTCAATGGTGGCGGTCCCGGACGCGGACAGAATTTCATCACCAACGCGGATGAGGGCGTCTTCACTCAGGGGTGTTTTCCGACCGGTATTTCCGGAAATCAGCTGTACGGTTCCGGTGACCGATGTCGCCCGCGCCGGCTGAGGTTGGCGCTTTAGCCAGGCAAGGGGAATTCGCACACTGTCGCCGGCACCCAGAATGGCACCGTTGCCAATCTTGTTGTATTGCAGAAGGCGACTCGCGGGATAATTGGGTGCGAGCAGGTCGTTGGCCACTTCCGAAAAGCTTTCTCCAGGCCGCAAGGTGTAGATCCACTCGGGCACCGGGTTGGCCGACGAAACGTCAGAATGCCCGGCTGAACCGCGCGTTACCGAAAGCTCGGCAGCCGCGGGGGCAGCCCAGGCAAGCAGTGAAAGGATCAGCAGCAGTGCCGGTAATCGCGGAGCCGGGCTGTCAGTCATTGGCTGCCCTGGCGGGTTCGTCGACGTCAAAGGCCTGGTCCTGCGCCTTCATGGCCTCCAGTCGGTAGCCCCGCTGGTAAATGGTCTTGATGCGGAAGCCGTTTTCCGGGTTCAGGCCGAGACGACGGCGCAGTCGGCTCATATGCGTGTCCACGGTACGGGTATTGATATCCCGCGCCAGACCCCAGACGCGCTCAAGCAGCATTTCCCGGGTCAACAGCCGGCCCTGGTTCTGGAACAGGAACAGGGTCAGATCGAAATCCTTGTCGGTCAGCGTCAGTTCTTCACCATGGAGTGCAATGACCCTTTGCTGCGTGTTGATTTCGAACGGACCATAGCGAAGCACTTCCTTTTCGCTGTCAGGATTGGAGCGTCTCGCCAGAGCATTGATGCGCGCGCCCAATTCCGCCGCACGGGCCGGCTTGGCCAGGTAATCGTCGGCGCCGGCATCCAGAGCCCGAACAATATCTGCCTCGCTGTCCCGCTGAGTGAGAAACACGACTGGAATCGGCCAGTTCAGCTGGGCGCGAACGCTCTCGAGAACATCAATGCCGGTCATGTCCGGAATCTGCCAATCCAGAATCAGGAGGTCATAGCTGCGGTGCAGAACCGCGCTCAGGAAATTTTGGCCGGTCGGGAAGCTGTCGCAGTGGTGCCCGCTTTCAGACAGAATTGACTGGATGTGCTGTGCCTGTTCGGTTTCATCTTCAAGCAAAGCAATACGCATTAAGCCTCTCCCGGAGTGTCGCTCTCTTGCCTGGTATCGAGCAGAGCTTTCAATGGACTACTCTGCTATATCAATCAATTATCACAAAATGTGGATCTGCGTTCAGTATCGTTATGTAGACTTGCGTAAACGGACTGAAGGCTTTCCGTTGTCTTCGTCCAGTGTTTGTCGGCAGCCGGGGAAATTACTGCAGCCCCAGAACCAGCCTTTTTTCCCTTTTCGTCGCACCAGCGGCGAGAAACAGTGGGGGCATGGAATGGGTTTCTGGCCAGTGCCATCCTGAGGCGTGGCTTCTTCCAGCGGTCGGGTGCCCCGGCAATCCGGGTAGCGGGTGCAGGCAAAAAAGCGGCCGAATTTGCCCTCTCGCTCCAGCATCGGGGCGCGACATTTGGGGCAATGAGGCTGGGACTCTGGTGAAGTTGTACCGGCCTGTTCGTTGTCCTGGGCGGGCCGGCCCTGTGGCCTGTTGAGAAAGCCGCGAATTTCCTCTTTCAGGGTTTCCAGGAACTGTCTCGGGTCACCCTCTCCACGGCGGATGCTCTCCAGGTTCGCTTCCCACACCGCTGTGCGATCCGGTTTGCTGACCGATTCGGGCAGAGCGCCTATCAATGCCTTGGCTTTGTCGGTGGCGCGGATGTGTCGGCTGTCGCGGTACAGATAATCCCGTTTGAACAGGGTGTCGATGATAGCCGCGCGGGTCGCTTCGGTGCCCAGGCCATCGGTTTCCCGCAGGGTTTTTCTGAGTTCGGTATCGGTTACAAAACGGGCGATGTTGGTCATCGCCGAGAGCAGGGTCGCATCGGTGAAATGCTGGGGCGGCTGGGTTTTGCGCTCGCTGAGGTTGCTATCGTCGCAGAATACCGGTTCGCCTTTTTCCAGTCTGGGAAGCGGTGCCTTCTCCGGTTCCTTGCGAGCTTCTCGCAGTTTCAGTTCCAGCGTTTTCCAGCCGGGCACCAGGATGGCCGTTTCCGTCGCGCGGAATTCGTGCTCTGACACTCGTACCGTTAGCTTACCCTCCCTGTGCACGGCATCGGGCGCGAACTGCATCAGATAGTACCGGCTGATCAGTCCGTAGATTTTTTCTTCCGCGTCACTGAGTTTGCCGTTCGGCGTCGGGCGGCTGGTTGGGATAATAGCGTGGTGGGCGTCGACCTGTTTGTCGTTCCACGCGGAAGTCCTGCGGCCAAGGTCTGCGCCGTTGCAGGCTTGCTCCAGATCCGGTGCCACTCGGGCAATGGCTCTTATCACCTGCTCCCGCTGGCTGTAGTGGCCTTCCGGTAAAAACCGGCAATCTGATCGCGGGTAGGTGATGAGCTGGTGGCGCTCGTAAAGATTCTGGGCGGTATCCAGGACGTCTTTGGCACCCATGCGGAATAGCCGGCCTGCTTCAATTTGCAGGGCCGACAGGGAAAACGGCAGCGGTGGCGCTTCCGACCGATCCCGAAAGCGGGACTCGGTGATGGTGCCGGGTCGGTTTCGAACGCTGTCGGCAATCTGTTCAGCGACTTCCCGGTTGAGCAGGCGGTTCTCTTCATCCAGGTAATCCTGGAACTGCTCGTTGGGCTGCCAGCGGGCGGTGAAGGTTTGCTGGTCGGCTTCTTCCTCCTGAGCCCTGAACCTTGCTTCAATGCGGTAATAGGGCTTGGGCTGGAAGTGTTCGATGGTATTGTCACGTTCAACCACAAGGCCAAGTACCGGAGTCTGTACCCGGCCAACGGAATAGACCCCCTGTTCACCCTGCCGCTGATAACTGAGGGTATAAAATCGGGTCAGGTTGATGCCATAGAGCCAGTCGGCGCGTTGTCTGGCCAGGGCGGAATGGGATAACCGACGGAATTCCCGGTTGTCCCTGGGGCTCTGGATCGCCCGGGCCACGGCCGCTGGCGTCAAATCGTTGATCAGTATCCGTTGAACCGGGGCGCTGGCACCGAAATAGCGGATAACTTCGTCCACCAGCAGCTGGCCTTCCCGATCCGGGTCGCCAGCATGAATAATGGTCTTGGCCTGGCGAATCAGCGATTCCAGCACCTTTAATTGTTGCTGAACACTGTCCTTGGGCATGACCTCCCATTTGTCGGGAAACATCGGCAGGTCTTCCTGGCGCCATTTCTTCCAAGCGGGGTTATAGCGTGCAGGTTCTGCCGGTTCCAGCAGGTGGCCGATGCACCAGCTAACGGTGGCAGCATTTTCGCCAGTGCCACAGCGTATCCAGCCCTGGCCTTTCTGGTGAGGGCCAGGGAGGGCAGCGGCGATGGCGCGGCCGAGGCTTGGTTTTTCGGCGATGTACAGGTGCATGGGGTTTGGGTGTTTTGGAATCGGGATGGGAATGTGGCGCTTTGGCTTTATGGTGTCAAGGTTCGGGTGGTGCCTGGTATGTGTAGTAGACTGGTTGCTGTAGGGGAGGCGGCTGTGGCGATGGCCTTCCCAAAAGACGCCGTGAACCCATCCATGGGGGCTTGGCGTTGCCATCCATGGCAACGCACACTTTTGGGAAGGCCATCGCCACACCCGCTTCTGACAACGTGCCATTCGCCTCTACGGTTCAAACGCGGAGGCAGGAGTATTGAAACATGAAGATCCAGAATGCAATTGAAACCAAGCTGAACGACGCCTTCGATGCGCGTGTGCTTCAGGTGGAGAACGAGAGCCACAAGCACAGTGTGCCGCCTAATTCTGAAACCCATTTCAAGGTGACCCTGGTGTCGCCGGAATTCGAGGGGCAGATGAGGGTGCGGCGGCATCAGGCGATTTACAAGGTGCTTGCCGAGGAACTGGCGGGGCCGGTTCATGCGCTGGCGTTGCATCTATACTCACCGGAAGAATGGGAGGCGACGGGGCAGTCGGCGCCAGAATCTCCGAATTGTATGGGCGGGTCGAAGAAAGATCCGGCGATGGCGACGCGGACCGCACAGGGAGAGGGTTCATGAGTCAGTTTTTCCAGATTCATCCGGAGACGCCACAGAAGCGTCTGATCAATCAGGCGGTGGATATTCTGCGTCGTGGCGGGGTGATCGTGTATCCCACGGATTCAGCCTATGCCATTGGCTGTCACCTGGGTGACAAGCAGGCGGCGGATCGGATCAAGCGGATTCGCCGTCTGGATGACAAGCACAACTTCACCTTGGTGTGCCGGGATCTTTCGGACATCGGGGTCTATGCCAAGGTGGACAACACCCAGTACCGGTTGCTGAAGAATTTCACGCCCGGGCCCTACACTTTCATTCTGGATGCCACCAGTGAAGTGCCCCGGCGGCTGCTTCATCCCAAACGCCGGTCAGTAGGCGTCCGTGTGCCGGACAATGCCATTGTTCAGGAGCTGTTGGGCGAGCTTGGTGAGCCCATCATGAGTAGCACTCTGATTCTGCCGGGCGAAACCGATCCGATGACAGACCCTTATGAAATCCGGGAAACCCTGGAGCATGAGCTGGATCTGATTATCGACGGGGGATTCTGCGGTATGGAAGCGACCACGGTCGTGGACTTTACCGGCGAGGCTCCGGTGGTTACCCGTGTTGGTAAGGGGGATCCGGCGCCTTTCGAGGTCTGATTCTCCTGATCCGTCTTTCCTTTATGCCCGGGCGTTCAGATTAAAGGCGTACGCCCGGCTATTCCCTGCAGCTTCGATTTGCTCGGCACTCACTGAGCGGCGCATGGTGTCGTAACGGTGCACGAGGTCCTGCAGGCCGTTAAATTGCTGGTTCTCGCTGATCAGTGTGTCCAATAGCGGGTTATTCACCCCGTACGCCTGATTCAGTTTGAGCGCATTGTCCATGAAATGCAGCGTTGGCTCGTTAACGCTGAGGCGATTGAACGCTTCCTTGAAGTTTTTGTTTACGTTCAGGTCTTTTTCAATCTGGATGCGTGTGTTGTCTGCGATTTTCCCTTCCACCGCAACGCTGCCATTCTCCGTTTTGCTCACGTTCAATGCGGTTGCCGGGTGCAGGTTGTATTCGGCAAGTTTGTGCCGCAGTGTTTCTCGAACGAAGGCAAGATCCTGCCCCACAGTTTGTTTGTAGTCGGTCATGGCCAGTCGGCGGGCTTTCAGCCGTGAGAGGTCAGACTGGTTGTTCTCCGAGGGTGTAAAACGGTCATCGCCAGGTGTCGGCTCGGTTTCCATGGCCTTTGCCTGTGCTTTGCCGGGCGCGGCTTCCGGCCCTGTTGAAGGCGTCTGGCGCCTTTCCATGGCCTGCTGGAACTGGGTGCTCGCCCGGATCAAAGATGTCAGTAGGGACATGGATGGGTTTCCTCCTTCGGTCAACCGGAGTGCGGTTTCCGAACAGTCAGCGTTGGGAATCACGAATGCTTGTCATCATGCTCTGCAGCTTTCAGGCCAACTCGATGAAGTCCCGGGCTGAGGGCTCCCTCCTTCCTTCATGTGTAAACGACTTTTCCCGGATCTGATCTGGGTCAGGAAATAATTGACGCATATCTATAAAGTTTGGCGACAGTTAGTTGTCATCACGAAACGTCAAAACAACGTCCTGGCCGCATGCCGCGCGGTCTCTGTGTCGGGTTACCATGAAAAAACAGTATTCCATCCGCTTTCTCTTACTTGCCGCTTTGGCGGCTGCCTTCTCCCTGGTGCTCGTGTTTACCGTAATCTACAGTGCAGACTCACAGCGTGATCATCTTGAAGAGTTCAGCCACAAATACGTGGATGGACTGGCAAAATCCTATTTCGATGGGCTGAATACCATGATGGTCACCGGCACCATCGGTAACCGGGATGTGCTTCGGAAAAAGGTGATGGCGTCTGAAGACGTGCTGGACGTGCGGGTGATTCGCAGTGACCATTTGAACCGGATCTTCGGCAACGGCAACGCGTCGGAACAGAAGCGGGAACCTTTGGACAAGAAAGCGCTTGCCGGTGAGCGGGTGGAGTCCTATTCCAGCAATGAGGACGGGCGAGTCTACACACTGATCGAGCCCGTGATCGCGATGGAGAACTATCAGGGCGTCAACTGTCTTGGCTGTCATCAGGCCAGTGAGGGAGACGTTCTTGGAGCCATTCGGGTGGACTATTCCATGGCTGACAGCGATGCCCGTTTGCAGCAGCAACTGCTGACCAGTGGCGGTATTCAGGTAGCCATCTTTGCTGCGGTGTTTTTCCTGACCGCCGCCGCTTTGAGTCGACTGGTGTTTTCCCGTTTGCGGCGACTCCACGACCGCATGGACGAGATCTCCAGAAATTCTGACCTGACCATTGAGCTTGAGGTTACCCGCAACGACGAGATCGGTTCCGTGTCCCGGGCGTTCAACCGGATGATGGCGAAGATACGGGAGAGCATGAATACCGTCATGGACAACGCCGAACAGGTTGAGCAGGCGGCCAGAAGCATTGCGGGGAAGGCTGACACGACAGAGAGGGAAGTGCTTGCCCAGCGTGACAACACAGATCAGGTGGCCAGCGCCACTACCGAGATGGCCGCATCTGCGGTTCAGGTCCGGGAAAATGCCATTCATACCACCCGAAAATCCGCAGATACTGCGGAATCAGCGAGCAAGGGTGAGAGCCTTGCCCGGAATGCAGTAAAAAGCATCGAGGCATTGAACACCGAGGTCCAGAGTGGCGCAAAACGCATTGAGCAGCTGGATCAACGTACCAGCCAGATGTCGGATATGCTGGAGGTAATCTCCAATATCGCTGACCAGACCAACCTGCTGGCGCTCAATGCCGCCATCGAGGCGGCCCGTGCCGGAGAGCAGGGGCGCGGTTTTTCTGTGGTGGCCGATGAGGTGCGTGCGCTGGCGTCGAGAACCCAGGATTCAACGGAGGAAATCCGGAACACCATCAACGGACTGAAGGGAGAGGTTGTCGATTGTGTGGCCACCATGCGCCATGCCTCTGAGATGGCAGAGCATCAGGTTTCAGCCATTCTGACAGTAGAGTCTGAACTGCAAACCATTGCCTCTGCTGTGCGGGAGATCACCAACCTCAATCAGGAAATGGAGAGCGCTGCCAACGAGCAGAGCGATGTCTCCGAATCCATTAATCACAACGTGATTGAAATCAGTCGCTCGGCAGAGCAGACCTCCGGGGATGCCAAGGAGACAGCGAGAATTGCCGGAGACCTTCTGGCCATGGCCGAGAATCTCAGGAAAACCATCGAACAGTTCCGGCTGAATCAGGAAAGCCGCCTTTAGAACGGCGGCGTGGGTCTGGCGACAGGCTCAGCCCCGATGGTCGGAAACAAAGGGGTTGGTGGCTCGCTCCCGGCCAAAGGTGGACATCGGACCGTGTCCGGGAATGAACGCAACCTCGTCGCCGAGCGGGAACAGCTGTTCCCTGATAGAGCGAATCAGTGTTGCGTGGTCGCCCTTTGGAAAATCCGTGCGTCCGATCGAGCCATGGAACAGCACGTCACCTACCAGCGCCAGACCGGATTCCTTGTGGTAAAAAACCACATGTCCCGGTGTGTGGCCGGGGCAGTGAAGGACTTCCAGGGTCTGGTTACCCACGGTGACCTGCTGCCCATCTTCCAGCCAGCGATCCGGGGTGAAAACTTCCGGGGCCGGAAACCCGAACATCTGCGCCTGCTGGGGCAGGCCAACAATCCAGAAATTGTCTTCCTTCTGCGGCCCCTCAATGGGAATACCCAGCTCTTTGGACAGCTCCGCAGTTCCGCCGGCATGGTCAATGTGGGCATGGGTAAGCAGAATTTTCTCGACCGTCACGCCTTCCTCAGCCACAGCGGCGCGAATCTTCTCCAGATCCCCGCCCGGATCGACTACGGCTGCCCGGCGCGTCTTTTCGCACCAGATCAGTGAGCAGTTCTGCTGGAAAGGCGTGACCGGAATGATTCTGTAGTTCAGTGACATACCTGTTCTCAATCGCTGAAGAAATGGCTAGTGCCATCAGTTTACTGGAACATCCCGCGTAACAACGAACGCGCCCCGCAAATCGCCCTCGGAGAAGCCGGTCGCCTTGTCTTCAGGATAGAGTTCAGCCAGTTTTGCCTTCACCTCCGGGGCGATGGACTTACCGTGACAGCCAAGGCAAAGTTTCTGTGTCGGGATGGCGCTCATATATTGGAACGCCGGCTGTCCGGACGCTTCGGAGACCTGCCAGACCTCCACCGGTTTTCCGTTCTTTACCGGCTGTCTGTCCATGGCCAGCAGCTGGATCTCCTGCCAGTCGGTCGGGGTGTTTTCCGGGTTCCGAACTTTCAGACTGGTCCGACTGATGACCCAGCCGCCGCTGCTGTTGTTGCTGGCGATTTCAGGTGCCACAGTCTTGCAAACACCAATACCGTTTGTGAGGCCGCCTTCTTTGATGGCCGCCTGGAGCGCCTGCTTCAGTGAGCCGCCGAAGCTTTTCACCAGGGAACGTGCTTCGGCAACCATTGCTTCCGGGCTATCTGCTTGGGGTTGCGCGAGAAGTGGCATGGAAAGCAAGGAGCATAGCAAGGCTGTTGTGATGGTCGGTTTGGTCATTGAATCTCTCCCGGGCTTCTTGGCTTTGGAATAAGTATATAACAAAGGAATAATCCCAAATTGAGCCAGGACAGATTCCGGTAGAGTCGATGAATGATTACCACGCCAGCCAGATAACGTGGCGGGCACCCTTGCCGGGTCGCAAGGCCCTCACTGTAACGGGCTCAACAGAAAATCCTGCCCGCCGCAGCCTCTCGGTAAAGGAATGCTCCTGGCCGGCAGACCAGTAGGCAAGGATGCCATCAGGTCGCAGGGCTTTCTGGGCGGCCGCAATGCCATCCGGTGAGTAGATCCAGTTGTTTTCTTTGCGGGTGAGGCCTTCCGGGCCGTTGTCGACATCGAGAAGGATGGCATCCCATTCGCCGTCGCTGTTTCTGAGTAATTCGGCTACATCACCAATGTGAACCAGCGCTCTCGGGTCGTTCAGTGGGTTGCCCGCCGCAGAGCCCAGCGGCCCGCGATTCCAGGCTTCTACTTCGGGAACCAGCTCGGCTACCGTCACCTGCGCATCGTCGCCCAGAGCGGCCAGCGCTGCTGCCAGCGTGAACCCCATGCCCAGGCCGCCGATAAGAACCCGGGGAGCAGGCTGATCGGCAATCCGTTCGCACGCCAGGGTGGCAAGAGCATCCTCCGAGCCGTGGATCCGGCTGTTCATCAATTCTCCGGTGGTGCCGGCAATTTTGATGGAAAATTCATCATTGCGTTGCAAAAGACGTAATCGGGTTCCCTTGCCGGGGATCATTGCGGTTCCGATTTCGGTAAAGCGGGCCATTGAGAAGTCCTGATGTCGGTAAGGAGGGGCAGTTTAGCTCGCCTGGAGCCAGGTTGAATATCACGGACCGAGAATCGGGGTTAAGAGAGGTGGTACCCCCGGCAGGACTAACAGGGGTATGTAACCAATTGTATTATATATACATTAAATTTATGTTGCCTTAAATGTACCCCAATATGTACCCCCAAAATCATTTCTGTAATTGGGAGTGGTTCCCATTAAGACGAAATGCCCATAAAATAGATGGGATGCTAATTGGTGCAATATGCATTCTTTAATTGCTTGCTCGTTGGGTAAGAATTGTAGCGGCTTGTAGTCTACCAATCTTTAGGTGATTCGGGGAGTAGATACATTGCCTGCCGATTTCGACACTTCGATTCCAAGTAATCTCAAACCCATATCGAATAATCGCCAAGGTTCCGCCTGATCAAGACCGGTCGTGACCAGTCTCTGCCGAAGCTGAATCTCGGTAACCGGATCTCCTCTGTGTGCAGGGAGATACTGGGAAAATCCAGACCAGGGTGTTTATCGAGAGGTCTGGAACTACACCTGCCTATTTGACATACGCCCGAAAAAGCCATTGAATGGAGAAGTTAGCTATACCTCTTAAAGTCTCCCGGTGGGTTGGGAGTGCCAGTACTTCTGGTGGGGTGTATCTAGCATGGACACAACCCAATTACAGCTAAGTTGACTTCACAGCGTTCTACGCAGCCTGTGCTCCGGCACCTTCATGATCAGTACCTCTGGAGGGTGTGTTGTCAGCTTTTTCTTGTACGAACCAGTGAGAGCAAATATGACTTCTTCCCAGCACCAGCCCCACCTGAAAAAATCCGTGGACAACCGTTCCAGGCAGCTCAATCCGTGTGATCCGGCTTTCTACAAATCTCGTGGTTTTTCCGATGAGAAGGCTGATAGGCACGCCTCTTTATCTCGAATTGCTCCCATCAAATCCTGAGATCCTGACTTAAGGGCCATGGCCTCGTGGTGGCTAGCTATCACGAGGACTCTCCCTAAAGTCGGCGGCTTATTGCCGCATGGATTTAACCTTCTGATAGTCAGGCATTCGAGCTTTATCCGGTTTGGTTTGAATAGCCATTTTTTTGGAAAAAATCATGACTGCAAAAATTCTGATTACAGGTTCTTCCGGGCTTGTCGGCACTTCCCTGATTCACCGTTTTCTTGGACAGGACGTAGAAGTTCGGAAGTTTGATTTAAACGAGAAAAACCCGTTTAAAGGAGATGTTCGAGATCCACATAAGGTCCGCCAGGCAGTAGAAGGCTGCGACGGAATTATCCATCTCGCGGCAGTGTCCCGGGTGATTTGGGGGCAGCGAGATCCTGATCTTTGCTGGGCTACCAATGTTGGCGGGCTCAACAATTTACTGGAAGCAATAGTAGGCCTGGAGCGCAAGCCATGGGTGGTCTTTGCCAGCAGTAGGGAGGTTTACGGTGAGCCGGATGTCCTGCCTGTGGACGAAACCTGTGCCTTACGTCCGGTCAATGTTTATGGTCGCTCCAAGGTCGAAGGAGAGCGTCTGATCGAAGTTGCCAGGGCGGCAGGTTTAAGAGCCAGTATCGTTCGTCTATCCAACGTCTACGGCTCTACAGCCGACCATGCAGATCGAGTTATTCCCGCATTTGCCAAGGCTGCCGCTACAGGCGATACGCTACACCTTGAAGGTGCCGGTAACACCTTTGACTTTACCCACATAGACGACGTTTCACGGGGTCTTTTAACGCTATCGAAGCGATTGATCGACGGGGGCGAGGCGCCGCCCCCCATCCATTTTGTAGGTGGTGTTCCCACGACTCTCGGTGAACTTGCCGAATTGGCGATCGAACTTGCTGCCAGCCAATCAGAGATTGCACATGCGGCTCCGAGGAATTTCGATGTTGCACAGTTTTTTGGTAACCGCTCGAGAGCGGCGGAATTGTTGAACTGGACTCCCGAGGTAAGTCTTCGTGAAGGGCTCGCACGGCTCATATACGACTATCGCAAAGAATGTACTGCCTCAAAGCAGGAGATCGCATCCTAATGAAAATAGTCAAAGTCATCCATGGCTATCCCATGCGCTATAACGCCGGTTCAGAAGTCTATAGCCAGACACTTTGTCATGGTCTTGCTGAACGTCATGAAGTACATGTCTTCACCCGGGAAGAAGATTCCTTTGCGCCTGACTTCCGGCTGCGGACAGAACGGGACCCTGACGACCCCAGGATTACTATCCACCTCGTAAACAACCCGCGACTGAAGGATCGCTACCGGGCCACGGGTATTGATCAGCGCTTTGCGGAGGTACTGGATAAGGTTCAGCCCGATCTGGTTCATGTGGGGCACCTTAATCATCTGTCCACCTCCTTGCTACGTGAGGCTGCCCTGCGGGATATCCCTATTATCTATACGCTCCATGATTACTGGATCATGTGTCCCCGTGGGCAATTTATGCAAACCTCGCCTAAGGACCCAACCGATCTTTGGGCCGCTTGTGACGGCCAAGAAGACCGTAAATGCGCTGAACGCTGTTATTCCCGCTATTTCAGTGGTGCACCGGATGAATATGAGGCGGACGTCGCTTACTGGTCTGACTGGGTAGGTCGGCGTATGCGACATGTCGGTGAAATGACGGAACTGGTTGATCTCTTTGTGGCACCCGCCCGATACCTAAGCAACCGTTACCGCGAGGACTTTGGCTTGCCTCAGGGCAAACTGGTTTACCTGGATTACGGCTTTGACCGGGCCCGAATGGCCGGTAGGGAAAGACCGTCCGGAGAGCCTTTTACTTTTGGCTACATCGGCACACAAATTCCCGCGAAAGGAATTCATGACCTGATTCGTGCATTTGGCCGCCTTGAAGGTAGTGCAATGCTGAAAATCTGGGGGAAACCGCGAGGGCAGGATACTGAAGCGCTGAAGGGGATGATCGCTGCACTACCGGAAGGACTGAGCGAACGTGTTAAGTGGTGCCCCGAGTACAGGAATCAGCATCTGGTACCGGATGTGTTCAATCGCTGTGATGCCATCGTCGTGCCGTCCGTATGGGTGGAGAATTCCCCACTGGTTATTCATGAGGCGCAGCAGGCCCGTGTGCCGGTAATAACAGCGAATGCTGGTGGCATGGCCGAGTACGTAGAGCATGAAGTCAACGGGCTTCTCTTCGAACATCGGTCCTTCACGGCTTTATCGGATCAGATGCAACGTCTTCTTGATGACCCGGATCTGGCTGGAAGACTGGGTAATCGAGGTTATCTGTTCAGCGACACGGGGGATATCCCTGACATCGGAGCCCATGTTGAGGAAATAGAGAAACTGTATGAGCAGGTTTTACGGAGGCGTGACAGTACACGCATTCAGCATAATCCTGGGCCTTGGCGCATTACCTTTGATACGAATCCCGACACCTGCAACATGAAATGCATCATGTGTGAGGATCATTCGCCGCACAGTCAGACGCAAAGCCAGCGTAAAAAAGAAGGCCGACCACGGCGCCTCATGCCCTTTGAGATGATCGAAAAGGTCATCGCCGATGCAGCTCCCAATGGGCTGCAGGAAATTATCCCTTCAACAATGGGTGAGCCGCTTCTATACAAACAGTTTGAGGGCATCCTGGAGCTCTGTGAACGCTACGGAGTCAAACTCAATTTAACCACCAATGGGACCTTTCCTCGACTAGGTGCTCAGGCTTGGGCCGAAAAGATCGTGCCAGTCACTTCGGACGTCAAATTCTCCTGGAATGGGGCCACCAAAGAAACCCATGAGAGGATCATGCTGGGCGCCCGATGGGAGACAGTACTTGAGAATTTGCGCACCTTTATTTCCGTTCGTGACGCACAGGCAAGTGACGGTGGAAATCGGTGTCGAGTTACCCTGCAATTAACCTTTCTGGAAGCCAATGTGGCAGAACTCGCAGACATCGTTCGGCTCGCCATAGAGTGCGGTGTGGACAGGGTAAAAGGGCACCACCTTTGGGCGCACTTTAAAGAAATTGATGATCAATCCATGCGGCGTAGCCGGGAATCGATACTGCGCTGGAATAAAGCCGTTATCGAAGCACGGGCTGCAGCTTCAGCAGCTACATTGCCCAATGGGCGTTATATTTTGCTTGAGAACATCTTTTTATTGGACGAAACGGCAACTGAAAATCTCGCTCCTGAAGGGGCCTGTCCTTTTCTGGGACAGGAAGCCTGGATCAGCGCTCAGGGGCGCTTCAACCCCTGCTGTGCGCCTGATCAGCAGCGCAAAACACTCGGTGACTTTGGCAACCTGAACGAAAAGCCGTTTATGGAGATCTGGAATGGTAAAGCCTATCGTGAACTAGCCACGACTTACCGTAATCGGAGCCTATGCCGGGGTTGTAATATGCGGAAGCCGGCTGGGGGTGGTGCGTGACCTATCCCAATCATAACGCCCGAGGCATCCGTGCCTCATTTCAAGCTGATGGCTTTGCTTGTGACCCTGGGGTGTTATTAAGTCGACAAGTTCATGACTTGCAAACAATGGCCGAATCAGGCATCGCCGATGCATCGAAGGCTAACCAGCTTCAATTAGAAAAAATGAAAAACCTTGCTTCTGCATGGGGAATCAATAGCACTTTTGTAAAGGCTATGGTGACGGCGGTCATGCCGCAACTCAAAGCAGTGGCAAGCAAGGTGGCAGAGGTTCACCCACAGCCTGTTGATGCCACTCTTTTTATAAAATCTCCTTGGGCAAGGAGTGCAACCCATGCTCATCAGGATATTGCGTACAGGTGGAATCGAGGGCCGGAAGCTCGCTATGGCTTGACCACCTGGCTGGCACTTGATGATATTTGTGTGGAAAAAGGAGGGGTACTTTCGTTTTTACCTGGATCACACTACAAAAAGATCAGTGTGCGCCAGGACTTTCTCGCCTCTGAGTTTCGTGATCACGCAACAAGCGATGAATGGGCGGAGTGCGCAATTCCTGTTCCTGTCACAGCTGGAGATGTGGTGATTTTTGATGCACAAACCTGGCATGCAGCAGATGCATTTACGGGGCAGGGTGCTCGTCGTGTGCTGGCAGTCCGTTGGTCTTATGCAGACCAATACGAGAGAAGAATTGAGATTCCTGTTCCCCGAGTTGATCCCGAATGCTTTGGAATAGACACATCGGGGAACCTATTACTCGATGCTTTTTTTCGTGCTTACCCCACATTACCTGTCTTCGAGCAAGCAGATACGTTAGCAGAAAAAATCGAGGTAATGCTTGATTGGTGTAGCTCCAATAATGAGCCTGTATACCCTCTTGCCCAACAAGTGCTAGAAGACCTCGTCCAGGCGTTAAAAATTGAGTCAACTCATGGTGCTCGCCCTAATCCGGATCTTTGGTTGGGTGTGAGAGATCGGGTTATTCCCGCCCTCAGTGCCAGGTTCGAGAAGAGGAGGAGTTCGCATGAGTGATTGGCGCAATTTACGTCCTGCCGCCTGCAAAACTCATCATATCAATCCTGAAGGGCAGCCTGCCTATAGCGAGCGGTTTGATGAAGTGTTGGCTTTCCATCCGCCAGGCTTGGCGCCTGTTCTGCGTGACTTGGCGGCATGGCACATCAACCCTGACGGCACGGCGGCCTATTCTCGCCGCTTTTTAAAGACCTTTGGATTCTATGGTGGAATTGCCGCAGTTTGTGATGAGTCCGGCTGGCACCACATTGATGCATCTGCTGAGGAAATCTACTCACAGCGGTATGCATGGTGTGGCAATTTTCAGGAAAGGCGATGCACGGTGCGTCAACATACTGGTTTGTACTGCCACATTAATGAGCTAGGTGCTGAAATATCTGATACTCACTGGCGCTATGCCGGTGACTATCGTGATGGTCTTGCGGTTGTGCAGGCAGAGGATGGTAAATCTACGCATGTGGATTTACAGGGTCGTCCCACTCATGGTCACTGGTTTCTTGACTTGGATGTTTACCACAAGGGTTTTGCGCGAGCCCGTGACGACGCAGGATGGATGCACATCGACAGCAACGGAGCTGCAGCCTATAAAAGGCGCTTTGCTGCAGTTGAGCCCTTCTATAACGGGCAGGCGCGGGTAGAGCGTCTTGATGGTGGGCGGGAGATAATTTCAGAAGCAGGAAAAACGCTAATTACGTTGTGCCTCCCACGCCAGTCAGAATTCGCGGCATTGTCTGGCGATATGGTGGGGTTCTGGAAAACGCAGACGATAGCTACTGCCATTGAACTGGGTATCCCTGAAGTACTCCCGCTCCAGGAGGCCGGTATTTCTGGGCAATGTGGCCTCTCCTCCCAGTCCACTCGCCGGCTCATGCGCGCACTTGAAGAACTGCATATCGCTTATCACGCGGATAAAAGCTGGCACCTCACTGCGCGCGGCGAATTTCTACGGGCTGATCACCGGATGACTCTGGCCGATGCCGCCCTTGAATACGCTGGCCCACTATCTGCTATGTGGTCCTCACTGACACAAGCCCTGCGCATTGATGGGAACTGGAAAGTACCTGATGTCTTCGGTGAAGTGGCTCAGAATTCAAAACGCGTGGCATCACACCATCGCATGCTGCGAAGCTATGCCCGTCATGATTATCCCGCTGTCTCAAGAAGTCTGGGGCTTCGTGGTGATGAACATATCCTCGATGCGGGAGGAGGCCTGGGTGCGCTGGCCAACTTAATGCTGGATGCGCACCCGGGAATAAAGGTAACGGTCCTGGACCGAAGTGAAGTCATTGCTCAGGGCAGTCATGAACAGCCCGAGCGTGAGGGGCTTAAGTGGAAAGCAGTGGACCTTTTTAAGCCATGGGGCGTGGAGGCTGACGGTGTGATCTTGTCCCGGGTTCTCCATGACTGGAATGATTCCGATGCCATACAGATTCTGCGCCATGCCAGGGCGTCATTGTCAGCGGGTGGCCGTTTATTTGTGGTGGAAATGCTGTTGCCTGAAGAGGGCGGATCGGGAGGCCTTTGTGACTTGCATTTGTTGATGGCGACAGGGGGAGAGGAGCGAACAGCAAGCCAGTACCAGAAGCTTCTTGAAGCATCCGGTTTTGAGTTTCTCCAGGTTAAGAATCTGGCAGCGTTGCCTTCGGTATTGGTGGGGATCGCCAAATGACCAAGTTAGCATATCAACATTACTCCGTTACCGCCGATTTGCTTGAAAAAGTGCCCTCTGATCGACCTGTCGTCGTACTGCTTCGCCATTCGATTCGGGACGAACTGCCGCCTGACGGTATTGGCTATATGCTTCCCATTACCGAAGAGGGGAAGCGGCAAGGGGCAAAACTTGGTCAAATATTCGGCGATCGCTTAAAGACGTTGCACAGTAGTCCGCTGGCGCGATGTGTAGAAACAGCTGAGGCCCTCAATAAGGGCGCTGGATTGGACCTACCCATTACTGAAGACCGATTGCTAGGCGATCCCGGGGTATTTGTCATTGATGGCGAATTAGCCTGGTCTAATTGGGAGCGGCTTGGGTCTAAAGGGGTCATGCGACACTTGGTCACGGAGAATGATGCTCTTCCTGGTATGGCGCGACCCGGTGAGGCGGCTAATCGCTTGGTGAGTCATATGTTGGCAGCCTCAGAGAATAGGCTGGGGATGCATGTTTTCGTCACGCACGACTCTTTGGTGATGGCGACCGCAGCACGTTTACTGGGGGAGCCGCTGGATCAAGGGGCTTACCCGGACTACCTTGAAGGCGTTTTTTTCTGGCAGGGCGATGGTGGTATTCATACTGCGTACAGAAGTTGGTTCTCTGTTAGCGAGCCGACTCTAGTTGGTCTATAACACGTCAACTATTACCGGAACTGCACCGCATTGAGCTGGCAGCCAGGGCCAGGCCGACCTTTTGTTCACGCAGAAGGTTGGCTTCGCAAGCAGAACTCTGGCCAATAAGGAATGTTCTGAGTATACGATCCTAAAACTTTTCAAACCTATATCACCTCCGTGAACCAAGGCACTGACAGTGTCTTCCCTCCCAATTCACAGAGGTAATCTCTAATGTCTGAACAATGCCCCAACTGCCTCTCCGGGCGGATTGGCAAGAACAACTATGGCAAGAAAACCGCTGGTGTGGTCGGTGCGTCTGCCGGGACCTATGGCGGCTATGCGGCTGCCACGGCCGGTGCCCAAGCGGGTGCTGCCTTGGGAATTGTTGCCGGTCCCGTAGGTGCAACTGTGGGTGGTATCGGCGGTGCCGTCATTGGTGCGCTGCTGGGCGGAGCCACTGGTGCCTCCGCTGGCGTGATTCTGGGCGATGTCTTGGATGACCGTGTGCTGGACAACCTTCGTTGCCTTGATTGCGGCTATTCCTTCAGTACCGATTCCGACTCCCGCGACGATAACCGCTAATTCCCCTCGCAAATTCCATAGGAGAACAACCATGGCTCATCTTATCGAGCAAATGGCCTACGTTGGCCAAACCCCTTGGCATGGCCTGGGGAACGAACTGACTTCGAATCAGCCCCTGGAGGTCTGGGCAAAACAAGCGGGCTTGGATTGGCAGATTCAGGAAAGCCCTGTCCGCTTCGTCACCAATTCCAGTGGCAGTCTGGGTGAAATTCTCTCTTATCCGGATTCCAAAGTGCTTTACCGCTCGGATACCAAGGCTCCGCTGTCGGTCGTCGGTAATCGCTTCAAAGTGGTCCAGCCCGATGAGATCCTGGAGTTCTATCGGGATCTGACCGAAGTGTCTGGTTTTGAGCTGGAAACAGCCGGTGTCCTTAAAGGTGGCCGCAAGATGTGGGCTCTGGCCCGCACCGGCCAATCGGGCATGCTCAAAGGCAACGATCAAACCAATGCCTACGTCCTGCTGGCCACCGCTTGCGATGGAACGATGGCGACGACCGCTCAGTTCACCAGCATCCGAGTAGTGTGCAACAACACCCTCGCGGTTGCCCTGAAAGGCTCCACGGCCAATGCCGTCAAAGTGAAGCACAACACTGCATTCGATTCCGACCTGGTGAAGAAGCAGCTTGGTATTTCGGTCAGTGCATGGGATGAATTCATGTACCGGCTGAGGACCCTGAGTGAGCGAAAAGTGAAGACCTCTGAGGCCAGGAACTACTTCCTGAGGGTATTCACCGATGATTCCAGAAGTGGTGTTGGCAAAACCAACGAGCGGTCTATGGCTAAAGCGCTGTCCCTCTATGAAGGCGAGGTCATGGATCGCTGGGCCTATGAGCGAAACATCGAAATCGACTTCTCGCGACCGGGCAAGCCTACCGACAATGCGACGGTAGAATCCTTCAATGGACGACTCCGGCAGGAGTGTTTGAACGAAAACTGGTTCTTGTCACTGGCCGACGCCCGGGAGAAAATCGAAGCATGGAGGACGTTCTATAACCAAGTCAGACCCCATTCCGCATTGGAGTGGTCCACGCCCTCGGACTACGCCAGGAAACATGCGGTTTCACGAAGAAAACAGAAGCAATTGGAGCCGGATTTTTCCAACTCTGGGTGGACCTAATACGGGGTCAGGGTCATCCCGAAAGTCCATTACAGGTACATTTGGAGGACACTATGGGGCACCTGGGAGAAGTTTGAGCATCACCGGTGCACATCTTTTGCCGAGAAATCGTTCAGGCAGGATTTCTAAGTCCAAACTCCGTGTTCGAGCCGGCCGATGATATCGAGCAGCTGTTTTGCTCGTTCGGGCGAATCGATGTAGTCGGTAGGAATCTCGTTGCCGATCGCCGGAAGAGGTTTCGAGAGCCAGCTTTCAGCCATCTGCCAGTCGCCCTCGAATAATGCTAATGCTGCCGCCATCACTTCAGTCTGCATGACTTCGCTCCCTCCTGACTCCTTTTCAGCCATATTAGGCGCCTCCCTGCTTAGTTACGGGTTCTCAGCAGTGTGAAGTACCGTAGGTGACAGGAAAACCATTGGATACGGTTTGCTGATTGACATCGTGTAAGTCCCGATTTTAGAGCCCGCGCCATATATCAGTCGCTTTTTCTGCAAGATAATTCCCTCGCCCTTCGATAGCATCTTCATTCCATTTTTCAAAATCTGAGAAATAGCGGTTTAGAAAAAGAGTAGTATGCTGATTATACTTCGCCTTCTTCTCCTCAAAGCTGTAATTGCTAGAGGAGCTATTTAGCCCGCCGGTAAGTAGCGTCAAATTGCCCAGGCTGTGGATAACGCGATTCCGTGTTGTAGCTCTGGGGTCGTCCGAATATACGTCTAAAAATTCCTCTTCCGCGAACGGCCATTGCTGGCCCCATTGAACCGGCATGACATGCTCTACCTGGAGACCGGACGGCATTTCGATCTGTTCAGCGAAGTTTGTCCTCGATGATAGTTCTAGTTCCCATAGAACATCTTTGATTCGCGAGCCGGGGGCAATCTGATAAGCGGGCTGTGTGAGTATTCCCTTCTTGAATTCTCTGTCGCTTGGGAAGCGGGTGCTATCACCTGACTTATCGGAAAAAAATCCTTTGAATGTTTCCAGGGAGGTACCATTTTTCAACAATTGCGCTGAAATGGACTGGAAGACCCTGTTAAGATTCTTTGCAGTGAGTCCCGATAATGCCCGTCTAACGATATATGAATAGATCAATTCAAAGATTTGCTTTCGCTCCTCCCCCGGTAATTCTGAAGCTGCAACCTGCATGGCTATGGGGTAGGCAGTTGTAACCTGCCAAGTCGCGAGTTTTCTACCCAGCCAGTGTAAGTCATGATCCAGTCTCTCGCGCCCTTCCAAGGTCTCGTAGAGTGGCGAATACCGCTCAAGAAGCCTGAGCTCTTGCTCAACCACATCAAAGCGGGGTTTTCCTCTTGGTACTGCGAAGGCGCGATACTCTGCATACAGTTCGCGTAGCGATATTTTTTCTCCAGTCTCCGCAGCTAGGACGTGGGCCAGGAAATGATCGATACGTGGCCGTTTGGGTCGAGCGTTCGGAGCCGGCTCTCTCCACCAGTCGTTATCGAACGGGTCCCACAACTCATGATACAGGTTATCTGCAGATGCTCCCTCTCGTTCAGCTCGGTGGAAAATATTATTCCGGACTAAATCCATTGCGAGTAATGGTTCGCCCTTGGAGTTGAGAGTTTCAAAAATAACCTGGGCATCGTCGTCCTCACCGAGAGTGATGACTACAAGTTTCATTCGATTAAGAACGGCTTTCAGAAGCGATTCCAGACGTTCTTCGACATCAGCTGAAGGGCTGTTTTCAGACTCAAGTATTGAGCTGGCCACATCGTCTTTGTCGGTCGTACCGAACTCGGCGAAAGTGCTAACCTTTTCATAAAAAATGTGGAAGGCCCTGAGAGCCCTTGCATCTGTGTTTTTGGGAACCTTCGAGCCCCAATAGAAATGCTGGTATTTTGCTCTGATTTCGCCGTAGGTTTTATCGAGTATGTCGTGAAATATCTGCCTATCGGAGGGGGTAGGGGTCAGCTTGAATCTTGTGAGCGGATCTTTGTCTTTGCTCTTGAGCTGGTTAAATAGGTAGTCCTCTGTGTGTTTCACGATGTCATCACACTCAAACTTTCTAGCCACTTCTCGGACTGCGGCAAGGAAAAGCTGAAATGTCGTTAACCGCTGCTGTCCATCCACCACTTGGACTTTTGGCGTGACACCAATTTGCGCCCCTTCGCCCACAGGAGCCAATATTAAAGCCCCCATGTAATGTTGGAATTTGCTTTCGCCTTCAAGGACCTCAGTTGCCTTAGCCTCGATGTCCTCCCAAAAGGGGCCTAGCCTTTTGTCTCCCCACTGGTACTTTCGCTGGTACAAAGGGATCATGAACCGGCGCGTATCGGCAAAGATGTTTTCTATCGGGTGGTCATCCGCGTCCACAAGGCACTCCTTCCACGTTTACAGATTTTTCATTGCTGTTCCCGAATCCAGTCGAACAGCTCCCGAATACTTTGATGATCTGCACAAACTGCTTCGAAACTATCTCTGGAAAGTCTGTCACTGAAGCTGGCCCAATGAGCGGGACCTTTTCCCTCCAACCCAAGATGAGGTTCGATCGCTCCTTTTTGCCACAGCCAAACTCTATTGTTTTTAAGGTGTTGGTGAAGTGACTCAATGGATGGCCTTGCATCGTCATGTTCAGCAAGTATTTCGAAGGCCTTAGATGGCGATACAGGGCTATTGCGTTTGGATGGCAAACCATTTTGATCTAGTGCTATCTGATCCTGGTTTGCGAGGCTTTGCAGTAGCGTGCGGAGATTGACGATGGACGGGGCGTCACTGTTCACCATCCCGGAATCGATAGCACCTCTGAAACCATAGTCCAGGTCAGCAATGGCTATTGTGGGAATGTCCATGTGCTGAAGGATACGGATGCACTTTGCAAGACTATCAACTCCGCCAACTGGGATAAGAGCTATTTGGTCCTGCGCAAGAGTTCGACCGGTCATGGACTGATACAGGGCCGGCAACAGGAGGTGTTCTGTCTTTCCCTCTGTTAAGACCACCTTGTCCGCGAAAAGAAATGCATGAGATTGGGTTAGAGAGAATAAGTGGGTTATCTGATGATCAGCTCTTGGTTCAATATCTTGAATTGCATCTTCCAACCGTTTCCGAATTTTGGTCTGACTATCCTCTTTCCTAACGAGCAGAGTATGGTGAGCATGTTCTGCTGTGACCATCTGCGGAGAGTGCGTCGAAAAGACAACTTGATAGCCATGCTTGGAAAGGGTCAGTAGCGCTGTTCGGATCTGTTCAATCGCAAATGGGTGGAGATACAGTTCGGGCTCATCGATCAGCAGCAGCGTCGTTGTCGGTACGTTCGCAGATTGCTTTACTTCTGCTAGGTACTGGATAAGTGCCATCTGGATCGATCTTTGGGCGCCGTGTCCAAAATTCTCGAAATCTCGGGGGATGTGCCCATTCTCGAAAACCTTTACTGTGCCCTTTGAAAATAGCTCCGTGAAGTCCGGTACCGGGAAGTGGAGTTTGATTTCAACACCGGGAAAGAAGTTGCTAATTTTCTCGTTGATCGCTCCGTCGATTTCCGACAGTGCGCCGAATCGGTTTGCGCCAGAGGAATCTATAAATCCCCGCACGGCCTCCAGGTGTTCCTCAATTTCCTGATGGTGCGCTGCCTGGACCCCTTGGCTCAATTCGTTTAACAGCTTTCCGATGGTGCTTGATGTCTTAGCCTTTGTCGCGTCTTCTGCAGCATTTTCCATTGCCCCGACCCTGATCGGTTCAGGGAACAGTTTACTGATGCCGGCTTCAAGACCATTCGGCGGGGGTCCGAAGGACTCAGTTTGAGGATTATATACCTCAAACTTCACATCGGATTTTTTCGTGGCGTCTGCTGGTTGGCTCCTTCGAATCAGTAAGGCTTCACCATTTAGACGCTCTTGAATGCGCAGGCGATGGTTGTCGTGGAGCCGGAGTAGGGTGTCCTCTGTTATGCCTTGAATGAGCCCCTCGACGGAGATCTCTTCTCCAGCGTCGAAAAAATCAGACTCAGAGAGGAGTTTGCCTCGCAAAAGCCAAGAAAGCGATGTCAGGATATTGGACTTGCCTGCATTGTTGTAACCCACCAGCGGAGTGAACCGTGAGAGAAGGGCCTCGACATTCGCGCATGATCTGAAGTTTATGATTTTGAGACTGGATACGTAGGGGTTCGGCATCAGTGAGCGTTTCCTATCTTCCGTGTGTGTCGCCTACTTGAACACGAGCATATACCAGGTGTTGTCTATTTAAAATTTCTAGCGCCAAATGAATGAGTTGTGCATATAAATGTAGTTAGGAGAGAGTTTGGCACGGTTGCGAGTCCCTTGACTTGCGACATTGAATGTCGCTCCCCGCTGTATTCTAGTAGTGTGAGCCCGTGAAACTGATCTGAAAGCCTTTTCGGTGCTTGGAAAAGTCCACTGAATCAATCAGTATTGAGGCTACAACAACAAGGTCGCAGGCTATGCTTTTTGCATCAAATTCTGTGACCAATAATCGGTTACTCCGGAATATCGGCAATGCTCAGTTGTCTGCCGAGTAGAGAGTCGCTAGCAGTAGAGGGAGTTGTTTGGTGTTAGGGACCAACAAACAAAGTGATGTCGGTCGAAAGTCGACCGAAACGACGACATCCTTACTGAATCAAGTCAACCAGCTTGTTACCCAGGGGTTACGCCAGGCGGCCATCGACCTCCTTGAGGAAGCGATCTCTGACTCCCCGGATAATACGTCTCTTCTCAGCGCACTGGGGCGGGTTTATCTTCTGGACCGCCAGCCGGAAAAAGCAGTTGTCTACTTGCGACGATCTCTCGCCAAAACTAACCCTGACCCGAATCCCGTTTCCCATGGCGATTACTCACCAGAAGCCTTCAGTGACGCAGATGCGGATTATATTGAAGAGTTAGCTGAAGATTCGTCAAACGATGAATTTTCTCCGTTAGACGAAGTCAGAGCTGAGCCCGTGCAAGACGAGGCTCAACATCGGGAGGGATCGGGCACACTCCACTTGAAGCGACAGCCCGAGAAACGAGACACGCCCGAAACAACTGATGATTCCGAACCTCAAATTACGATCATAAGAAGGGGGCGTGCGAAGAAAAATGATGCCGTTTCCGTTGATATCCCCCATGCGGCTGACGAGACCGAGCTCGATGAGTCTGGTAGAAGTGATCTGGATGCCGGTACGCCGGAGTCAGGTGTCCCCGAGGCAATTGAACCCCGACCAGAGGTAGCGGATGAGGCATCATCAGGTGAGATCTTTGCTGCCAAACAGACGGAAGCTCCAGATCGGTCCGAGGCTCAAATGGGCCTCTCCTTCGAAAGCGATGATGGGTCGGAAAGCCCCGAAGATAGCCTTGATTTGCCAGATGACGAAAGCAACGTCCTCGACATCGTCGATGTTGAAGACGATTTCGAAGATGATCTTGACGAAGTTGAAACTATTGCTGAAGCAGTAGAAGACTACCCACTGGATGACTTTGAGTCTGAGGATTTTGGCTGGGAAGACCTCGACGATTTCGATGAAGATGCGAGTCGTGAAACCGACGACGAGGACCTCACGCTTACCGGTATCCCCAGAGAAATGCGAGCCCGGCAGGCTGCCGTAGATGTCCTTGAACGAGTTGGTTGGGATCGGGAATACCTCCCCCTGTTGGAGTCAATTTTTGTGGAAAGCGGGTGGGGCGCAGCTCGCATCGCGATCGAAAACCAGATCGAACGAGGAGCCGTGCCAGAGCAGATCGTCTTGGCAAGAAAGGTCCGTTCAATCTGGTTTAGCAATGAATACCTCTGGACCGCATTCCGAATGCGCTCCAACGCGCCGTTTATGCAGGCCGAGGCTGTTTACAAGAATTTCAGCTGGGCAGATGCGTTGAGGCTTATCCGTTGTTTCCCATCCATTCCAGATGAATTTGAAATTGAAGCTTTCATCGAGGAGCTCTTCGAAGAATGGTATTTCCATAACCGGTTGCGCCGCCACTTCCACGCGTTTCTCAAGTACCTTCGGTATCGAATTGGTGCGAGTAGACGAACCCTCCCCGGGAATCTCGGTTTTCTCTTCAGCTTTCCACTTGAAGAAGAGTGGGGTGTGGATAACCCGGAGCTGTTGAGTGAAATATCAGAGATGAGGGACGAGCTCAGGGAACTTGGTGCAGATGGTGGATTCGCCATGCCCGGAATAGAAAATAAGTTCAAAGTTCTTCCGAAAGAAGCATTTGACGAAGAGAAGGATAAAAAGTGAGCCAAGGTAGCAACCGTCTTCTGCCCGTCAAAAACTGCTGGGTAAAAAAGGTATCGTCGTCTGGCAAAGAAGTAGTGGGCCGTGTCGTCGATTCTGTGGATAGAGGCGATGATGTAGTTGTCACCGTTAAGTGGCAGCAATCCGGCCAGGTTTCTGTGGAATCCTTGGATAACCTCCGTAGTGGTCTCAAACCGCAGATGGAAGTACAAGACCTGCCCAAGTCGCGTGTGAGAGCGTCTCTTGGTGAGGGGGTAATTCAGCGAGTAAGAACAATCGGTGGAAAAGACCAAGCACTCGTCGACTTTCTTCAATTAGGGCGTCAGGCATGGCTGCCGTATGAAAACCTCCGGCAGATAAAGGGTGCTAGACATCGTTTCATTCTTGGTGATACGGGTCCAGAGGATGGCGCGGAGCGTTTCAGGCTCAAATCGTTGGCGCATGCCCTGGAAATGTGGAATGAAAACACTGGCTCCCTGTCGAACCTGGAAATTGATCCACTTCCTCACCAGATTCATCTGGTTCATCACATTCTCGCATCTGGCCATCTGAATTGGCTGATTGCCGATGATGTAGGTCTCGGAAAAACCATCGAGACAGGCATGCTCCTCGCGGCTCTCAAACAAAGAGGACACCTCAAGCGGGTGCTGCTGGTTACTCCTGCTGGCCTGACAAAGCAGTGGCAGGAAGAGCTCAACTACAAATTCAAAATGGGGGAGTTCCAGATTTACGGTGAGGACTTTATGATCAATGAGCCTCGCCACTGGAAGATGTTCGATTTCGTTATTGCTTCCATCGATCGCCTCAAGAGCCCCGAAAACCTGGAACAGATCCAGCAAGCTGGAAAGTGGGATATTGTCATTTTTGACGAAGCCCACAGACTCAGCCGGCGGCAGTACGGAATGAAGCTGGATGCATCCCAACGCTTTCAGCTGGCGGCGCACCTCCGCCGCAATACGGATGCTCTAATTCTATTGAGCGCTACGCCCCACCAGGGCATGCAGGACAAATTCCAGGCACTCCTGGAGTTGCTTCATCCGGAGCGCAAGGAAGAAATCACCACGCTGGCGCTAAACCCCGAAATCATCGGCGAGATGGTGTTCCGCAACAACAAAGCGGACGTGACGGATGCGGAGGGGAACTTCCTGTTTAAAGGTAAAACCACCACCTCGTTACCGGTACATGTATCCGAAGCTGCCAAGGAGTTTGATAAAAAACTCCAGGACTACCTGAAGAAGGGCTACGCAGCCGGCGCAGCGCTGGGTTTCAAAGGCAACGCCATTGGCTTTGTAATGACGGTGTACCGTAAGCTGGCGGCCTCAAGCGTTGCGGCGATTCATCAGGCTCTGATCAATCGTAAGGCTCGACTTGAAGGAGAGATGCTCGGTGGTATCAAGTTTGAGGAAATCGAAAATCAGGATCAGCGCTTCTTCGGTGAGTGGGAAGAGCAGCTCTACACAGATGCCAAAGAGTTCTTCGAGGGAGAGCTGGAGCTCTTGGACGAACTTATCGCAGAAGCTAACGGCTTGCGTGGCAATGACAGAAAGCTGACAGGCTTTATCGATCAACTGATTACTGAAATCCTGGGCAGCAATCCGAACGAGAAGGTTCTGATTTTTACCGAGTATCGGACTACCCAAGCCTATATCCGTGGCGCGCTGGAGACCCGTTTCGGTGAGGGCAGTGTAGAGCTGATTAATGGCTCAATGCCCCATACCCAGCGGCGAGATGCCATAGTCCGCTTCGAAGACACCGCTAATTTTCTTATCTCAACAGAGGCAGGCGGAGAGGGTATTAACCTCCAGCGAAAGTGTCACATCATGGTGAACTTTGACCTACCCTGGAACCCAATGCGCCTGGTTCAGCGCATTGGTCGCTTGTACCGGTACGGCCAAAAGAAGCGGGTAGTTGTCTTTAATCTTCATTCACCAGATACCGCTGATGAGCAGGTGATGGACTTAATGTATACCCGCATCGATCAGGTTGTAGACGACTTGGCTGGGGTAAGTACCGAATACAACGAACAACTTCGCGACGACATTCTTGGCGAGCTGGCGGATCTGCTAGACGTTAATCATATTCTTGAGCAAGCCACAGTTGAGGGTATCACTCGAACGCAGGAGAGAATTTCCGAGGCCCTGGAAAGGGCAAAAGCGGCAACTGAGAAGCAACGAGAACTCTTCGAGCATGCTGCAGGCTTTGACCCGAATGAAACCGGCAGCAGCTTGAGGATTGACCACGAGCACGGCGTGGCGTTTGTAGTGGGTATGTTCAGCATTCTGGGCATAGAGGTTGTTGAGACAACCCATGAGGGTCGGCTTTTTCATATTCGGCTTCCAGAGGCAGTTCAGCATGAAATCGGCGTGGAGCGGAGCCGCTATGAAGTCACTCTGGATCGGGACTTGGTGGTCAACCGGCCAAACACGCACATGCTGGATCTGGATTCGTTTTTGATGCAGTACCTGCTCAGAAAGGCAAAGAGCTACGACTTTTTGGGCCTGAGTGCAGTTATAGAGAATCACTCACTCAAGGGTGGAGCGCTGTTAACCAGTCTCCTCAGGTGGCAGAACGACCAGGGAAGCAGAATGCGGCAGGAATACACCGCCTATTGGGTCAAACCCAGCGGAGATGTGCAGACCAACCCAGATGCATTTGCTGAATGGTTAAAAACAACCGCTATCACTGGAATGCTCACGCCCGTCCGGGAAGAGAATCAGGCCCTGTTTAAGCAGGCAGAGTTAGCTGCGGACAAGAGGCTGGAGGCAGTGAGTAATATTCACTTGCACCCGGAGAATAACCAGTGGGTCGCCGGTGCCTGGTTGGTTTAAACCGAGAGAGCAGATTGGGCGAAATGAATAAAGAGTTGGGGTGTATTCGGTACCGGAGCTTATGATCATAGAAACTCTTCGAGCAGTTCACCTCAAGCACCGTCTTCACGAAGGCGATGTATCCGCACACACAAAATCTGCGCAAACCATTACCAAGGAGTGGCAGGCGGCAGTCTGTAACGAAAGCGTGGTGAGTGAGGTAAGGGTTTCCAAAGCAAACAATGAGCGAATCGACGTGGTGGATCTGGACACCAAGACTGCCTATGAACTCAAAGTCTCCGGCAAAAATACCCACCACGAGTTCTACAAAGATCTGGTGAAGGTGCTCACCTATAACGAGTATCAGGCCCCGGCGCAGCGCCTGACCAAGCTGGTATTCATCAGTGAAGAGGCAGGCATCCGGTCGCTCCAGGCGCGTTTAGATGTCCTGTTCCTGAAGATGCTTAAATCAAAGCATTCGCTGCACATAGAGCTTGTCGGTATCTGACTTCGAGTTGGATCAGAAACGACCTTGGAAAAAGCCCGCGAATCAAGCACTATCAGTCCCTACTACGCAGCCTGTGAATCGTCGCATCACAGACTGTGATGATCCTGCATGGCCCTGAATCAGCTGCCCGTCTGGATCGCCCCAATTGGATGCCAAATTCTCAAACGGAAACTCAATGTTCGAACAAACCTTCAGAAATATCGATGATGTCCTCTGGAAAGAGGCCGGCTGTGCCACGGAGCTGGATTACACCGAGCAAACGTCCTGGATGCTGTTCCTCAAATATATGGACGACCTGGAGTTCGAACGTTCACAGGAAGCCGAGCTGCGCGGCCAGTCCTACCAGTTCATTATTGATGAAGACCACCGCTGGTCCAGGTGGGCCGCCCCCAGAAAAGCCGATGGCAGCTTTGATCACGACAACGCGCTCACCGGCGATGACCTGATCCAGTACGTCAACTTTGAACTGTTTCCCTACTTGCGTGGCTTCAAGGAACGGGCTTCCAGAACAGACACCATCGAATACAAGATCGGTGAAATCTTCGGCGAGATTCGCAACAAATTTGCCAGCGGGTACAGCCTGCGCGATGCGCTGGAGCTGATTGACTCCCTCAGCTTCGGCTCCCAGGCGGAAAAGCACGAGCTGTCCCATTTATACGAAGCCAAGATCCGAAATATGGGCAATGCCGGGCGAAATGGTGGTGAATACTACACGCCACGCCCACTGATCCGCGCCATGATCAAAGTGATCGACCCCCGGATTGGCGAGCGTATCTATGACGCGGCAGCGGGGTCTGCTGGGTTCCTCTGTGAAGCCCACGATTACCTGCGCTATGGCCCTGACGGGGAGGGCGATGATCGGCGGCTTTCAACAGCGGACCTGGAAACGCTCCAAACCCGTACCTTCTACGCCAAGGAAAAGAAAAGCCTGCCCTATGTGATCGGGATCATGAATATGATCCTGCACGGTGTCGAAACGCCCAATATCGTCCACACCAACAGTCTGACTGAAGACCTGAGCCAGATTCAGGAAAAGGACCGCTACGACGTTATCCTCGCCAACCCACCGTTTGGCGGCAAAGAGCGAAAAGAGATACAGCAGAACTTCCCCATCAAGACCGGGGAAACGGCGTTCCTGTTCCTGCAGCACTTCATCAAATACCTGAAGGCCGGCGGTCGTGCAGCGGTGGTGATCAAGAACACCTTCCTGTCGAACTCCGATAAGGCCTCCAGAGCCCTGCGCAAGGAGCTGCTGGAAAGCTGTAACCTGCACACCATTCTGGATTGCCCTGGTGGTACCTTCCTTGGTGCCGGCGTGAAAACCGTGGTTCTGTTCTTCGAGAAGGGCGCACCCACGCAGAACATCTGGTACTACCAGCTCGACCCCGGCCGCAGCCTGGGCAAAACCAACCCTCTGAATGATGACGACCTGAAAGACTTTGTTGCCCGTCAGGCGAATTTTGGGGACTCCGATAACTCCTGGACCATCAGCATTAACGACGTGGATACGGAAACCTTCGACCTGTCTGTGAAAAACCCGAACAAAGCCGAGGAAGCACCACTCCGTGATCCGGAAGTGATCATCAATGAGATTGAGACGCTGGATAAAGAGAGCGAGGAGATTTTGGAAGGTATTCGGGGGATGTTATGAGAACGGAATGGCCAAAGAAGCCTCTTAGCGAGCTGTGCTTAGTTTTTACAGATGGGGATTGGATTGAGACCAAAGACCAAGCTTCTGCTGGAGTTCGATTGGTTCAGACCGGTAACATTGGAAATGGTACTTTCAAAGACAGGCTGGACAAGGCGCGGTTTATATCTCCAGAAACTTTTACGAGGCGTAAGTGCGAGGAGGTTTTACCCGGAGATTGCCTTGTATCGAGGCTACCGGACCCTGTCGGTCGGGCCTGCATTGTGCCAGGTACTGGCAAAAAGATGATTACTGCTGTTGACTGCACGATTATGCGATTTGATGAGACAAAAATTGCTCCTCAATTTTTTATTTACTACACGCAGTCAAAAGAGTATCTCAATCAGATTGAAAGGTTTTGCACTGGTGCAACCAGGAAACGAATTAGCCGGAAGAATTTAGGGAAAGTCGAGGTTGTTCTACCTCCGATATCTAATCAAAGACGCATCGTTGCTATCCTAGATGAAGCCTTCGCGGGCATCGACGCGGCGATCGCCAACACCGAAAAGAACCTTGCCAATGCTCGGGAGTTGTTTGAGAGTTATTTGAGTTCGGTTTTTTCCTCAGCACCTCTTCACTGGCGAAAGTCGGCGCTGTCCGATATTTGCTCCATCAAGCATGGATTTGCATTCAAGAGCGAGTACTTTTCAGATGCGGGCCCCTTTATCGTTCTAACTCCAGGATCATTTTATGAATCGGGCGGTTTTAGGGATCAAGGAAGGAAAACCAAGTTTTACATAGGCGATCCGCCGGCTGAATACATTCTCAGTAAGGATGATTTCTTGATCGCGATGACCGAACAAGCGGCCGGTCTTCTTGGCAGCTCGCTTGTGGTGCCTGAATCACGACGATTTCTTCACAATCAGCGTCTAGGTCTAGTCGTGGTGCGAGATGGAGTGGATTGGCACAATGATTTCTTTTTCCATCAGTTCAACACGCACGGATTTAGGTCGGCAGTACAGGAAACCGCCTCTGGTGTTAAGGTCCGACATACGTCACCTGGCAAACTCGGGGCTATTCAAGTTTTTGTCCCTTCGTATTCTGAACAGGTTGAGATCGGTGAGAAACTGAATATGCTCTTGTCAGAAGTCCGCAAACTGGAAAGCCTGGGGAAGCAGAAGCTTGAATCGTTGACGGAGCTGAAGAAGTCTCTTCTACAAAAAGCCTTCTCCGGCGAACTGACAGATGATCTTGCCGAGAAAGAATTAGATGAGGCCGTCGCATGAGCCAAGCCACAGGCCATGCAACGGAATGCAAGTAAAAAGTCTCAAGGATAGAGAAATGGTATGACTGAAGAAAAAAGCCCCCCTATCGTCATTTACGAAAGCGCTGATCAGGCGGTCGAAGTTCGCCTGGATGCCGATCAGGAGACTGTCTGGTTGAGCTTGCAGCAACTAGCTGAAGTGTTTGAACGGGATAAATCGGTTATTTCCAGGCACCTGCGAAACATCTATAAAGAGGGTGAACTGGAGAAAGAGGCAACTGTTGCAAAAAATGCAACAGTTCAACAAGAGGGCAATCGTCGGGTCAGGCGGGATATAGAACTCTACAATCTTGATGCCATTATTTCGGTGGGTTATCGCGTCAATTCCACTAGGGCGACCCGTTTTCGCCAGTGGGCCACTCTTACTCTGCGCGAGCACCTCACCCAGGGCTGGACCCTTAACCGCCAGCGCTTCGAAGAAAACGCCCGGGAACTGGAAGCGGCTCTGACTCTGGTTCGCAAGGCCGCCCAAAGCCCCGCGCTGAATACGGACAGCGGACGCGGCCTGGTGGACATTGTCAGCCGCTACGCCCAGACCTTTCTTCTTCTGCAACGCTACGACGAGGGCCTGCTCACGGATCCTCAGGCGCAGGCCGGCGGCACATTGCCGTCCCTGGAGGAAGCCCGGGCAGGTCTGGATAGTTTGAAGGGCGAATTAATGGCCCGTGGCGAAGCCACCGAGCTGTTCGCCCGTGACCGGGGGGATGGCCTGGCTTCACTGCTGGGTAATCTTGACCAGACCGTCTTCGGCGAACCGGCTTACCCCAGTGTGGAGGCAAAGGCGGCACATTTGTTGTACTTTGTGATTAAGAACCACCCGTTCTCCGATGGCAACAAGCGCAGTGCGGCCTTTCTGTTTGTGGACTTTCTCCATCGTAACAGTCGGCTGTTTAACGCCCGTGGGGAGCCAGTGGTGAACGATGTAGGGCTTGCAGCGCTGACGCTGCTGGTGGCTGAGTCCGCCCCTGCAAACAAAGACACCATGATCCGCCTGATCATGAACATGCTGGCCGAGGAGGTCGATTGAGCCACGCAGGACTCAATGAAGCTGAAACCCGCGCTGAACTGATTGACCCGGCACTGAAAAATGCCGGCTGGGGAGTCGTGGATGCCAGCCGTATTCGCCGGGAAGTGATTGCGCCGGGGCGGCTTCAGGGAGGCGGCCGGCGTGGCCAGTCGGATATTGCCGATTATGTAATGATCTACAAAGGGCAGAAGCTGGCGGTTATCGAAGCCAAGAAGCGCGCTCTGCCGGTGACCGAAGGGCTGGCCCAGGCCAAACGCTATGCAGAGCGACTGCAGGCTCGTTTTGCCTACAGCACCAACGGTGACGGAATCTACCGCGTGGATCTGGCCACAGGTGAGGAAGGTCCGGTACAGGGCTACCCTTCACCGGAAGAACTCTGGGCCGAGACGTTTGCCGAGCATAGTATCTGGCGTGAGCGCTTCGGTGCCGTGCCGTTTGAAGACAAGGGTGGCTTCTGGGAGCCACGATACTATCAGCATAACGCCATTACACAGGCTCTGGAGGCCATTGCCGAAGGGCGCGACCGTGTGCTTCTGACCCTGGCCACTGGCACCGGCAAAACCGCCATTGCCTTTCAGATCACCTGGAAGCTGTTTCATGCCCGTTGGAGCCGGTCGGCCCAGATGTCTGGAGAACCCGGTCGCCGGCCACGCATTTTGTTTCTGGCAGACAGGAACATCCTGGCCAATCAGGCGTTCAATGATTTCTCTGCGTTCCCACAGGATGCGTTGGTTCGTATAGATCCCGAGACCATTCGCAAAAAGGGACGTGTGCCAAAGAATGGCAGCATCTTCTTCACCATTTTCCAGACCTTTATGACTGGCCGGGATGAGAATGGCGATCCGGCACCGAACTTCGGTGATTACCCGCCAGACTTTTTCGACTTCATTATCATTGATGAGTGCCACCGGGGTGGCGCCAACGATGAAAGCAACTGGCGGGGCATTCTGGAGTACTTCAGCCCCGCGGTTCAGCTTGGTCTTACCGCAACACCCAAGCGTGATAACAACGCCGATACCTACGCCTACTTCGGTGAGCCGGTGTATGTCTATTCCCTGAAGGAAGGCATTAACGACGGCTACCTGACACCTTTCAAGGTCAAACAGATTGCCACCACGCTGGATGATTACATCTACACCAGTGATGACGATGTGGTGGAAGGCGAGATCGAGGAGGGTAAGCGCTACACCGAAACCGACTTTAACCGGCTGATCGAGATTGAGGCGCGGGAGAAATACCGGGCCCGCGTGTTTATGGAGCAGATTGACCAGCGCGAGAAAACGATCGTGTTCTGCGCCACCCAGGAGCACGCACTGGCGATCCGGGATCTGATCAATCAGATGAAAACCAGCAAAGACCCCCATTACTGCGAGCGGGTCACGGCTGACGACGGGGCAGAGGGTGAGCGTTTCCTGAGGCAGTTCCAGGATAACGAGAAAATCATTCCGACCATCCTGACCACCTCTCAGAAACTGTCCACGGGTGTGGATGCGCGCAATGTCCGGAATATTGTGTTGATGCGCCCGGTGAACTCAATGATTGAGTTCAAGCAGATTATCGGCCGGGGTACGCGTCTCTTCGACGGCAAGGATTACTTCACCATCTATGACTTCGTGCGTGCTCACGAGCACTTCAATGACCCGGAGTGGGATGGCGACCCGATCCCGCCAGAGCCTTGCGAGCAATGCGGCGAAACCCCGTGCAAATGCGCCGTTGAGCCACCCAAGCCTTGCCCGGTCTGTGATCAGCGGCCCTGCATTTGTGAAAAGGAACCACCGGAACCCTGCCCGGAATGCGGCCAGAGCCCCTGTATTTGCCAGAAGAAAAAGAAGGTGAAGGTCAAACTGGCGGATGGCAAGGAAAGAACGATCCAGCACATGAGCGCCACCAGCTTCTGGAGCCCGGATGGTAAGCCGATGTCCGCCGCCGAATTTGTCCAGCGCCTTTACGGTGACTTGCCGGAATGGTTTGCCGACGAGGAAAGATTGCGTGAGATCTGGAGCAACCCAGATACCCGCAAGAAGCTGCTGGAAGGGCTTGAAGAAAAGGGGTATGGCCTGGAGCAGCTGAGAGAGATCGGCAAGATGATTGAAGCCGAGAACAGCGATATCTATGACGTGTTGGCCTTTATTGCTTTCAATATGCCCCCTATCAGCCGATCAGAGCGTGTGGCGGCTCACAAGGAGCAAATCTATAGCCGACACAATTATCAGCAACACGAGTTCCTGGAGTTTGTGCTGGACCATTACGTCGCCAGAGGCGTGACGGAATTAGACCCGGATAAACTGCCGCAGCTGATTGAGCTGAAGTATCACAGCATTGGTGATGCCGTGCGTGAGCTCGGGCCGGTGGGTAATATCCGGGAGGTGTTTGTAGGGTTCCAGAGGGAGCTTTATTAGCAGCCGAAAACCCGGCGGCGATATTGACGACAAGCGGCAATCACACAACGCTTTGGCTGTGCCGGGGCTATCCGGTAATTTCTGGCGATGCGCTAGCTACACTGCTGAAACTAAGATTCAAAGTCTATCGTAACTGATTTGTAGCTCCGTAACGCCCTGATGCCCTTGTCGGTGACGAGATTTATCAAGAATTCACCGGACTCAAGCAGCTTGGCGGCCTCCTCAAGTGTTGCGGCGTAAACTTTATTCTCAGCCCGGTTTGTCGTGTTCCCGGCTGTCGGTGATGACTTTTTCCGGTTAAGCACATACCGTCCGGAACGGTCGTGCTTGGCAATGAAAAGGGTAGGTTCACCTTTCACCTTGCCGATGGCATAGATCCGTTTGACCTCTCCATGGCTCGCCGTTGCGAACTCATCATTCGCTACAGCTACACGTGCTGCCGGCATCTGCACAGTGGCTTGTGCCGTTTCGAGTTTCTTGCTGGTTGGGACGTTCTGCTTGCCGGAGAGTATGGCTATTTGGCTAAGGAGTCCTTCGCGAGCCGCGTCGAGTTTGTCAGGGTTGGTCTTGTCCGAGAGTTGGTCGCGCTCCTTACGCTGGCAAAAGTAGGCAATCCGCTCTGCATTTGCCCCGGAAGCATGAGGAAGGCCCGAAAGCACGCGAGTTCGATCGATAACCCCTTCACTGGAAAGTTTCTCGAATACCGCATCAACTCCCTGGCCTAGAGGAATAAACACACAATCATCTGGCAGAGAACATATTTCCGCTACCAGCTCAGTCTGGATTTGATCCCAAAGGTAGCTGTTTGAAATCATGGCTCTGCCGCCGGAAAAATTCTGACCTTGGTCGAGAACTGGATTCCTCAACGCGGATGTAAAATGCACCAAGTCTTGGCGGGTTTGGAAGAGGTCCCCGCAACTATCAATGCCCAGCCAATGCTGCAGGCCAATAAAATCCATCATTTCAGCCAAGTTGCGCCTCATGGCTCCAGCAAAGCTGGCGGAGTGTTTGGCGTGTTTAAGCACTTCCTCGGCTAGTAGACCCTGCCCAAGCCCTTCTTGAGCCGCTTTAATGGCAATTGTGGCTTGCTGGATGCCCGGAGTTATCCCGCAGATGACTACCCTGGCAGATTCATTGACGAACTCGAAAGGGGCGTAGTAGGTCGCGTACCGTCCTTGTTTGGATAGAAGCAGTTCCTTCGGAAGATCTGCTCCGTTGATTTCAACTTGTGCCAGAGAATTGAGGTTGGTGTGTTCCATGGCGTTTTGCTCCAGTCTTAGTGTTGTTGTTTGTATTTATGACCAACCGTAATGACGCGGCCGCTCTCGCCCATTACCGCAAACGGAGGGGCATCATTTGTTAGTGCCCGCAGGAGTTGCTTCAGGGATTTGATAAGCGCTTTTCGTTCCCTGCGGTCGAGCTCAATCAATGAAGTCCCGCCTTTTTGCTCCTCCATTTCGCCGCATTCCAACAGCACATCGAGCACGATGTCTGAGATAGCTCGCTGGGCAGCGCGTTTGCGTCCATGTTCAGTAAGTTCGTAGCTGACGTTTGTCATGTTAAAGCCTCTCCCTGACCGTAGTGGGGGCAAACTCCGGGGTTACTGAGCCACCAAGAGATTCAGTATCTCGTTGAATGAGTCACTGTCTTTGACTTTGATCTTGTTGATGCCTGCGCGGCCAAGCTCCGGAAATTTGGCCAGGCCACTGTGGCGAGTAGTCGGCTCATCAGAACCTATAGCCGGATAGTGTTTGACGATCGAGGTGTTTGGCACCGCGATCTCATCCGGAACCCAAAGAAATTGAGTTTTCCCTTCATGCTGGTGTGCGAACGCTATTCCTCCAATGACCCGGTAGCCGTCAATTTTCGCATTGGGTTTGCGCTGCGCAGGGTGCTTCTCAATCGACGGGTGGTTTGTCAGAACCTCCCTTAAGATCTCTTTGTCGACGACTACGCCAGAGGGGGCTTTCGGTGGCGATTTGCGAGCCATTTGCTCCGCGAGCTGGCCAACCATGTGTCGGCGTCTGGCTTCTGATGCCCAGAAGTCCAGGCTTTCGAACAGCCAGCATGGGTCGATCATCAAAGCAATGCCCAAGGTTTCGGCGTTCTCCGGGGTTACCCATTGGAGGTTGTCAGGGTCAAACGCCTTGGCTTTCAGGTAGGCCTCAAAGCCAGGCCGATGTTCAAGTGGGAGAAGCGAGTACACCTCGCTGGTTTTATCCAGTTGTCTCAGAGCTTGGTGATGGATGGTTTCAGCCAATTCCCGAGCAGAGGGTGAGGGAGCTTCTGGTTTCAGAACGAAGGGAGGCAGCCATTTGAATTCACGGTATTTGCCTTTGTGAAGCAGCCAGCGCTGCACATCGGCTTTACGGGCTACTCCTGGACGCTCTTGCGGGAGCTTGTCTTCACCTTCTGCGAAACCCGCCAGGCGCACTGTTTCCACCGCCAGCCCACTCAAAAGGGCGATTTGCTCTCTGGTGAGGGTGTCGTCATCCTCACCGTACTCAAAGGCCATTACCGCCTCATGTAGATCCAGGAGTAAACCGAGGGTTTCTTGGCGCTCTGTTAAGGTCGAATTGATCACAGTGTCACCGGCGTTGAATTCTACCAGTGCCCTCAGTGAATCCTGATCCGCCTGATCATCCCCGCCCTGACGACGTTCGACGGCAAAGTCGAAACAGCGGTCAAGTAATAGTTCAATGTCGAACTGTTCCCTGGTACTACCGGAGAGATCCTGGGATTTATGGTTCTCAAGGTCCAGCGCGAGCGCTGTCCGATCCTGGCCAAGGAATAGATTGATGACGTCACTGACCTCGTTGTTGATAAAGTCTTGAGCAATTTTCTGGAGTTTTTCGCGACTCAAGTTTTCCATGTCGTGCCCTCGGCAAAGAGTTAAAAGTGTTATTGGCTACCAGGTACACTTTTAACTCTACTGGCGATTTGGTGTTTGTGCAAGGAAAAAGTTAATTGGCTGCCAAATATATTTTTGGTCAGGCTCAAGGGTAGGTTGACTTGGTCATCAATTGGTGAAGTCGCAAGGTGATTCGGCGGGGCTATGGGAGGTAAGTATTGGAGGGGCGCGTCAGAGCTCTCTGAATTGCGCGAGTTAGGACCCATCACCCCATCTAAGGAGTTGGAGGATGGGCCGCTTCCCTCAGTGGACGGTTCTGCCGTCACCAACTTGGAGGTGCTGGCTGGAAGAGTAGTCAACGGTCGCGTAGAACTTATTCGGTTCCTCGGAAGTCTGGAACAGATCGAGCGTAATCCAATCTTCTCCCCGTCGCATCTGGACGGTGAGATTGATCTCCTCACAATTGAATTCCTTGGTGAGCGTCGCGGCCAGGTTCTGAGTCTTTTTCATGAAATCCATGTTGAATCCCTCCGATCAGAACCAGACGTTCTTTTTGATAGTGCCCAGCTGGTCCGCGCTGGCGGTCGCTGGTATCAGGTGTGTCAAGGAGCTGTCACCGGTAGTGCCATCGCTGTAGTTCTGGAGTTTGTCGCCGATCACCAGGCTGGTGCCGTCCGTGCACGACACCCGCACTTCGGCTTTGCTCAGCTCGAAGTTGTCGAGAGTCTCCGCCAGAGCGTTGGCCTGTTTCAGCAGGTCGGTAATTTGTTCAATCAAGTGTTTCATCATTTTGGAGTATCCTCTGCTTGCTTGTTGAATTGGTCACGTCATTCGAGACCTATTTCGACGTTACCCCATTTCGTCGTTCTAGCAAGCAAATAGATTTTGGCCGGACCGTGTGCTTGAATATCTTCAAAAACAGAGAGATATCGCTCCTATTGGAAAACGGCGGTCTCCAAGTCTTAAAAATTATGTGGCTGGGGAATGAAAGGGTATGGCTAAAAATTGATCGTTTTTGGGTTGAGGGGTAGGTTGGTGGGTTATTCAGATTTTAGATTTTAACTATTTGATTTTAAAGCTAATATGGTACCCCCGGCAGGACTCGAACCTGCTACCTTCCCCTTAGGAGGGGGACGCTCTATCCAGATGAGCTACGGGGGCATTATCGTGAGAAGGGCGGTATGATAGCGGGCTAAGACCTGAGGCTCAAGGTTCTGTCCGGTTTCAGAGAATGCCACGGAGTGTGTTTTGCCAGATCCTTTCTCGCTGAGCGTGATTGTTCCCGTGTGGATGGAAGCGGCAGGTGTAACCGACACCCTGCGCGCCCTGCAACCGATTCGTAACCGGGGGCATGAGGTGGTTGTCGTTGATGGCGGCAGCACCGATCGAACCGTTGAGCTGGCCCGGCCACTTTGCGACAGGGTGGTTGGGTCAGAGAAGGGCCGGGCGCTTCAGATGAACGCCGGCGCGGCAGTTGCAAACGGCGATCTACTGTTGTTTCTGCACGCAGATACGCGCCTGCCGGAAGAAGCTCTGGAGCATCTCGCAAGTTTCGTCCATTCCCGTCGCGCCTGGGGGCGGTTCGATGTGCGGCTGAGTGGTGAGCGGCTGCTTTTCCGGGTTATTGCCTGGTTCATGAACCAGCGCTCGCGCCTGTCAGGCATCTGCACCGGTGATCAGGCAATTTTCGTAAGGCGGGACGTTTTCGACGCCCTGGATGGTTTTCACCCGATGCCGCTCATGGAAGATGTCGAATTCTCACGCCGTCTTTGCCTGGTGTCCCATCCTTTCTGTATAAAAGAGCCAGTCGTTACCGATAGCCGCCGTTGGCAGAAATACGGTGCCTGGCGAACGATTTTTCTGATGTGGCAGCTGCGCTGGCGGTATTGGCGTGGTGAATCGCCGGAGTCCCTGGCCCAAATTTACCGATCGGATGTGCGCAATGCCTCAAAGTAATCCGCCTGCGGCGGTTTTTCTCCAGTTTGCCAAATGGCCGGAAGCCGGACGGGTTAAAACCCGGTTGATGCCCGAATTGGGTGCGGTCGGGGCTCTCGAAGCCCATGTTCGGCTCACGCTGGCTGTGCTGGATAACCTGTGTGCGACCGGCTATCCGGTGGAATTCTGGTGGGATAGACCGGTGGATGACCGGCCCGGCGAGGCGGCCTCTATCATTGAAGAGCTTGATGCCGCCGGCCTGATGCAAGGCGTTCAGGAGGGCAGCACGCTGGGCCAACGGATGTATCGAGCGTTGAGCCTGTCTCTTCAGGATTATGACCGGGCATTGGTGGTGGGCAGTGATTGCCCCTCGGTCGATCCGGATTACGCCCGTAACGCCGTCGCGCTCCTGAAAGACTACGACGTTGTGCTTGGGCCCTCAGACGATGGCGGCTATGTCTTGATTGGAGCCTCCCGAGTGGCTGAGGGAATGTTGGATGACATTGCCTGGGGCACGCCGGAGGTTCTGGCCCAGACCTGTAAGCGCCTTAAAGCATCGGGGCTCAGCTATTGTTTGCTGGAGCCCCGCTGGGATGTCGACGAGCCCGAAGACTGGGCGCGCTTTCTGCGCACTCTTTGAGTACTCTAGCTGGCGGGCACCGGCGGCAGCTCGGTGAGCCTGCCAAGCGCCCGGTTTGCCTCCAGGCCATTCCCACCTGTAACCACTTCTAATGCCTGCTTGCGCTCCAGGACGGCCTTTTTGAAGGTTTCCAGCAATTGTGGTTTTCCGACCTGCTTGATCGCGTTGGCCAACTGCTGGCGGGAATCAAACGTGTCCATGCCCCGATCAATCTCACGCCAGTAGCGGCTGGAAATCTCGCCGAGTTGCCGGTCCCGCTCGAGTAGCTTGCTGATAACGGCCTGTTTCTCCCGATCAAGGCGTTCCGCTGTCAAAGCGGAGAGGGTTTCCTCAAAGCTGTTGGAGAATTCCTGAACCGCCTGGTCAATCTCTGCCGGGGAAGCGGAAGGTGACTGCACAACAAACCCCAAGGCCGGTGTTTCAAGCATTTCAAAAGGCGTTGCGTAAACGATGTAGCCCATCTGGCGGGTGGTTCGGATCTCTTCGTAGAACGGGCTGCTGATAATCTGGGCCAGCAGCCGGAATCGGGCCCGTTCCTCAAAGCTGGTGTTGTCTCCCTGCATGTATAGGGTATAGCCCGTGTCTGGATGGTCCACGTCGATGGAGACGAGGGTTTCATTATCTGGCAGCTGGCGCACCTGGCTTCGTGCTACCCGGACCAGCTCGCTGTTGCCCAGAACAATGGCGTCAATTTGCCGCGCGAGGTTAAGAGTCGAGGCCTCGGTGAGGTTTCCGTGCGCCATCATAACCGGGTCAACCTGTGACACCAGGGCTTCAGAGAAGGACTGCAGTTCCTCGAAGCTAACTTCCCGGGCGGCTCTCAGCTTGGCGTCGGTGGGCCAGGCGCCTTCGATGAGGGACGTCTGGATAAACTCAGAGGTCTGTTCGACGGGGCGATCCTTGGCCTTGTTCTGCAGGCCGTCAATCAGCTGCTGCCGCGCGATCTCGAAACGTTGTTCGGTCAGTTCCGGTGCAGCCACCTGGAGCAGAATCCGGTTCATCAGGGTATGGAGTTTGTCGTTGTAACCGCCGACCCGGACCGTGATACCCCTGAGATGCGGATAGACGCTGTAATCCAGGCCCGCAAGACTGGCGGAGTAAGCCCAGGCGTTCAGATTGGCATTGATAGCGTCCACCAGCAGCTGAGTGAGCACGTAGCTGCGTGCCGACGCTCGGGTGGCAGGCGTACGAAGGCCCACAAACACGTTGGCTTTCGGGGTATCAAACCGGGTATCCCGGGCAAACCAGACATCCATTCCCTCGATGGTTGCCAGTTGTGTCGGCTGCGCCATGGTTTTTCCGGGCACCATCGCCAGATCTTCCGGCACAAATGGATTCTCCGGCGGCAGGCGCAGCTGGGCAGCGAGTTCTGGCAGGAACTGGGTCCTCAGTGTTGCCGGGTCGAGTGGTTTTCGGGCCCACGCCGCTTCGTACCAGTCGGTTCGGTTCGGATTTTCAAGTTCAGGCTCCGGTGCCAGAACAAAAGTAAGGAGGTTGTCCGGCGTCAGCCTGTCCAGAATGTCGCGGTACTGTTCCGGCGCGAAGCGCTCAACCAGCCAGGGCGCGCGCAAAACGTCTTCGGCGGGATAGTCCTGGAGGTAACGAGAAAGGCGCATGGCTTCGTGCAGGGGGTTACCCTGTTCGCGGAATCGAAAATCGATGCGAGCCAGGTTCTGCATTTCCAGGAAACGCTGCTCGCTGATACCTTTCTGGCGAATCTTCTCGATGTAATCGAATACCAGCGGCAGGATGTCCTCATGGCGAGCCAGTCCTTCCGGTGTCAGGGAAATGCTGATTTCGAGGGTGGCGTTCTCGCCGGTATCCATGCCCAGACCTGCGGAAAGGCTTTCCGCCAGACCGGCCCGTTTCAGAACGTCGAACAGGCTGCCTGGGCCCTCGTGGCCGAGCAGGTTGGCCACGTAGCTGGCGGGTTTGGTGCGGTAGTTCGCTTCCTGGGACGGAATAGGGAACGTGAGCGACAGGCTTCGAACGTCCTTCAGTGCTTCTGCTGTGACCTTGGCTGGCAGCTCATCTGAGCGGTACAGGCTGGCGACGTGACGCTTGGTCTCAAGGTTGCGGTTTTCAATGGCATCGAACCGCCCTCGCACCATGGATTCCAGCTCGTCCAGGGTTTGGGGCCCGTAAACCGCCAGGCTCATGATGTTCGAGGAGTAATGCTGCTTCCAGAACTCGATCAGGTCCGGCCGAAGGGGATTTGCTTCCGTATTCTCAAGGGTGCTCAGGTTTCCGACGGCAAAGTGACTGAAGGCGTGATCCGGATTGCTAACGGCCTTCTTGACGGAATAGAAGCGTCGACCATCGTCTTTCTGTTTGGCGCTGAACTCCGAGTGCACAGCGTTGCGCTCACGATCCACCAGTTCGGCGGTAAATAAGGGCGCGGAAAATTGCTGGGCGAACCGATCCAGTGCCGGTTCCAGAAATTCGGCCTGAACATCGAAGAAGTAGTTCGTGTCCTGGAACGCGGTGAAGGCGTTGTGCTGGCCACCGTGGCTCTTGATGAACTGCTGGTACTCGCCAGGATCGGGGTATTTCTCGGTCCCAAGGAACAGCATGTGCTCGAGGAAGTGGGAGAGGCCTTCGCGCTCCGCCGGATCATCTCCGCTACCAACAGCAACGTTCATTGAGGCCGCTGCTTTGTCTGCATCCTCATCAGACACCAGAATGACCTTCAGGCCGTTGTCCAGTTCGATAAACCGGTATTGGTTGTCGTCATTGGGGCTCTTCTCCGGAATCTGCGCAGAAAGAGCAAGGGTACTGAACAGCAAAAGTATGAGCAGGGAAAACAGGCGTGAGATCGGGTTCTGCATGGAGTTCTTCCTGACGGTACGTGTGTTCATAGGCCCTCTGGGATCCGGAGAAGAGGTTTGCGAATCAGTGCATCAGCGCGTTGCGGGTGCTTTCAGGCTGCTGGTCAAGTGTTTTACGTGCCAGGTCTGCGGCTTTCTCACTGTCCAGCTGGCCCGAGGCAATACGCTCCAGAACAGTCGCCATGATGGCGACGGACTGGCGATAATCTGCGAACTCGGCCTGGAAGGCCTTGTCGATGGCCTCGTAGACCGCCTGAATTTTCTCTTCCCGTGAACCAGCGTTATCGGCTGTGTCGTTGATGGCCTTCAGGCAGGCCCGGGCAATCGAAATGTAGCGTTCCGCGTTGGGATTGTCTTTCTGCATAGTAGGGGTTCCGGAGGTCGGTGTTCCTGTGAAAACAAGAGATGCCAAAAGGCGCGATAAGTTCCCGATTATGTCATTGCTGGCGGGCGCTTTCATTGCATTGTGGTAATCCGGAAATTGAGCATGCACGGGGCAATTCCTGTGCTAGTCTCAAAAACATTGTGTCGACGAACCGGACAGGCATGTCCCGCTTGTCGGGTCAAAAATTTAGAGTAATAGCTCTATACAAAACAAAGGCTTACAGAGTAAAAGCTCTAAAAAAGTTCGATACATGAAGGTTGCAATTAAGTACAATGCCGGCGTTTCCGGAAAACTCTAAGACTTTAGTCGTATGGGTGCCGGCATGGATAGACAACAACAGAGCAACAGGCAGGGTGGAAGATTGATGAATTATTTCCTGACGGGTGGCACCGGATTTATTGGCCGTTTCCTGGTGGAGAAGCTTCTGGCACGTGGTGGCACTGTCCACGTACTGGTGCGTGAACAATCCCAGGACAAGCTGGACAAATTGCGTGAGCGCTGGGGCGCGGATGAAACCCAGGTGAAGGCCGTCATAGGCGACCTGACCAGCAAGAATTTGGGCATCGACGCCAAGACGATGAAAGCCCTGAAAGGGAAAATCGACCACTTCTTTCACCTCGCCGCCGTGTACGATATGGGCGCAGATGAAGAAGCCCAGCAGGCGACCAATATCGAGGGCACCCGCGCTGCGGTGAATGCTGCGGAAGCGATGGGCGCCAAGCACTTCCATCACGTTTCTTCCATTGCGGCTGCCGGTCTGTTCAAGGGAATCTTCCGCGAAGACATGTTCGAGGAAGCCGAGAAGCTGGATCATCCGTATCTGCGGACCAAGCACGAATCTGAAAAGGTCGTTCGTGAGGAATGCAAGGTTCCCTTCCGCATCTACCGCCCGGGCATGGTGATTGGGCATACCGCTACCGGTGAAATGGACAAGGTGGATGGCCCCTACTATTTCTTCAAAATGATTCAGAAAATCCGCCACGCGCTGCCCCAGTGGGTTCCGACCATTGGTGTCGAGGGTGGGCGTCTGAACATTGTGCCGGTGGATTTCGTGGTTAACGCCATGGATCACATTGCTCACCTCGAGGGTGAAGACGGCAAGTGCTTCCACCTGGTGGATACCGATCCGTACAAGGTTGGCGAAATTCTCAACATTTTCAGCGAGGCTGGTCACGCACCCCGGATGGGGATGCGGATCGATTCCCGCATGTTCGGCTTTATTCCGCCATTCATTCGCCAGAGCTTGAAGAACCTGCCACCGGTGAAGCGTCTGACGTCGGCCATTCTTGATGACATGGGCATTCCGCCATCCGTGATGTCGTTCATCAATTACCCGACCCGTTTTGACGCCCGCGAAACCGAGCGCGTTCTGAAAGGCACCGGCATTGAAGTGCCCCGCCTGCCGGACTACGCGCCGGTGATCTGGGATTACTGGGAGCGCAATCTGGATCCGGACCTGTTCAAGGACCGCACGCTCAAGGGCACGGTTGAAGGTCGCGTCTGTGTGGTGACCGGTGCTACGTCCGGTATTGGTCTTGCAACTGCCCAGAAACTGGCAGACGCCGGCGCGATCCTCGTGATCGGTGCCCGCAAACTCGAGCGCCTGAAGGAAGTGGCCGCAGAGCTGGAGTCCCGGGGCGCAAGCGTACACGCCTATCCCTGCGATTTTTCCGACATGGATGCCTGCGACGAGTTCGTGAAGACCGTGTTGGATAACCATGGCCAGGTCGACGTGCTGGTTAACAACGCCGGGCGCTCGATTCGCCGTTCACTGGATCTGTCGTTCGACCGCTTCCACGATTTCGAGCGCACCATGCAACTGAACTACTTTGGTTCCGTTCGTCTGATCATGGGCTTTGCGCCCAAGATGCTTGAGAATCGCCGCGGTCACGTGGTCAACATCTCGTCCATCGGTGTGTTGACCAACGCTCCCAGGTTCTCGGCTTACGTGGCTTCCAAATCCGCGCTGGATGCCTTCAGCCGCTGCGCCGCTTCGGAATGGTCGGATCGCAATGTCACGTTCACCACCATTAACATGCCGCTGGTGAAAACGCCGATGATTGCGCCAACCAAGATCTACGATTCTGTCCCCACGCTAACGCCGGACGAGGCTGCGACCATGGTTGCTGATGCCATCGTCTACCGGCCGAAGCGAATCGCTACCCGTTTGGGTATCTTTGCCCAGGTGCTTCATGCCCTGGCGCCCAAGATGGCCGAGATCGTCATGAACACCGGTTACCGGATGTTCCCGGATTCACCGGCCGCCGCTGGTAGCCGTTCCGGGGAGAAGCCGAAGGTGTCCAGCGAGCAGGTGGCTTTCGCCGCCATCATGCGGGGCATCTACTGGTAACGCAGTTGCCCCGAATCGAGTGGGAGGGGGAGTTATTTCCCCCCCCCCCCCATATTAATGGGTTAAAAGAGATTCGCCTCTTTTATAAAGTGTTCTGGGCTAAAGAAAACCAGCCGATAGCCGATGGTTAACATAAGAACAATATAAAAGAAGGGCTATTGATGACTCTCAAGAAACGTCTTTTGCTGACTTTGCTGCTGGTTGGCCTGCTTCCCGTCATTGCCATCTCATTTTTTAACGCCGAAATTGCCCGACAGAGCCTGACGGAACAGGCGTTGCAACGACTCTCTATTGCGGCTACCAATAAGCAGCATAGTGTTGAAGATTATCTCAGCACTATTGCCCGGCAGCTGAAAGCCATGGCCAATAATCGCGGGACCCGAACGGCGGCCCAGGGGTTTGGTTTGGCATTCCAGAATTATGAAAAACTGGTACAAGAGGAGCAGTCGACCTTACGAGAAAACGTCGAGGCTTATTATCAGCAGAATTTTTTGCCACCCTTGCAGCAAAATGGTGGTGCTAACGGACGTTCAGCCTCGGACTTCGTTGCATCCCTCAGCAAAAACAGCCTGGCTCTGCAGATGGGTTACATCGTGGACAACCCGAATCCTGTGGGGCAGAAAGACGAATTGGTATCGGCTGACGTCCATATCGCGCAGTTTTATAACACGCTTCACAAACAGTGGCACACCTCGTTCAAGGAGTTTCAGGAGGCGTTCGGCTACTACGATATTTATCTGATTGATGCCGATACAGGCCATGTTATCTATTCCGTAGCCAAAGAGGTGGATTTTGCTACCTCCCTGAAAGACGGTCCTTACGCGGATTCTGGCCTGGCGGCAGCTTATCGTCAGGCGATGTCTGACGGACAGGATACTGCTCCGACTTTTGTTGATTTTACTCGGTATGTACCGTCCTACGGTGCGCCCGCCGGATTTGTGGCAACCCCCATATATTCCGAAAAAGATGAGCGGCTGGCCGTGCTGGCCTTCCAGTTCCCCATCGACAGCCTGAACAACATCATGATGGAACGAGATGGCATGGGCGAAACCGGGGATGCCTATCTGGTGGGGCCGGATAACCTGATGCGGTCAGACTCCTACCTGGATCCGGAAAACCGCAGTGTTGTCGCTTCCTTTGCCGACCCGGAGAATGGACGCATTAGTTCGACATCGGTGGATGAGGCCCTGGCCGGAAATTCCGGTGAAGGCGTGGTTACGTCCTACCGTGGCGAGCCAGTGTTTTCCGCCCACAGGCCAGTTACCGTAGGCGGGCTGAACTGGGCGCTGGTGGCGGAGATTAGCGAAGACGAGGCCTTGGCGCCGGTGCGTGAAATGTGGACGCTGGCGGCGATAGCCATTGCTATTGTGCTCCTGGCTGTGGCGGCCGTGGCGGTCTGGACCGCAGTGCGGATCATGAAACCCCTCGGCAAAGACCCGTCCGAATTGCAGGCACTGGCGGAACAGGTGGCTGCGGGTAACTTGGTCATTGATTCGTCCGACAGTGACAGGGCCACGGGTGTATACGGCTCCATGCTCAAGATGGTGTCGGACCTGAAAGAAGTGATCTTCAAGGTTGAAGAAGCGTCCCAGCGCCAGGCCAGTGGTATTTCCGAGCGGGCAGGAGCCGTTGTATTGCGGCTTCGCGAGGCAGTGGAAGAGGTTGCCCGGATGTCCGGTATGGCCGAGCAGATTGCTACGGCTTCCGAAGAGCAATCAGCCACGGCCGAAGAAGTAACGCGCAACGTATCCACAATTGCTGAAAAGTCCTTGGAGACCAAACAGGCCATGGTCCAGATCTCCGAAGCCAGTGGTGACTTGGCGGAGTTGTCTCATCAGCTCAGGGATTCTCTGTCCCGCTTTAAAGTCAGCTGAGTATGAGGCGTGCCTTCAACACTTAGGCCTGGCACACAGAAAAAAACCCGCTGCGGCGGGTTTTTTTATGGCGGTTATTCGGTCTCTTCGGGGATCACCGGAGGCGGAAAGCCGCCCAGTTCTTTCCAGCGATTCACAATGCCACAGAACAGGTCTGCGGTTTTTTCCGCGTCATAGGCGGCGGAATGGGCTTCCTTGTTGCTGAACGGAATGCCCGCGAGTTTGCAGGCCTGGGCCAGAACCGTGTGGCCATAGGCCAGGCCGGCCAGCGTGGCGGTATCGAAGGTTGAGAAAGGATGGAACGGGTTACGACGGATGTCGGCCCGCAGCGCGGCTGCAAAGATGAAGTTATGGTCAAAGGTGGCATTGTGGCCCACCAGGACGGCTCGCTTGCAATCGTGGTTCTTCACCGCCTTGCGAATGGGGCTGAAGATCTCGCTGAGTCCTTCCCGCTCGGGTACCGCTTCTCGCTCCGGATTCCACGGATCAATACCCGTGAAATCAAGCGCGGACTGCTCCAGATTCGCGCCTTCGAAAGGATCGATCTGCTGAACGTGGGTTTCAGCGCGCCGCACCCAGCCATCGTCGTCCATGGTCAGTATCACTGCCGCCACTTCCAGCAGGGCGTCCCGCTCGGGATTGAAGCCAGCGGTTTCCACGTCGACTACAACAGGCAGAAACCCGCGAAAGCGGCGGGACATGGGATGCGGTGGTTTGTTTTCGTCAGTCACTCAAGCTCCGGTCTTGGCCGTGTGTGAGAAGGAATAAGTCAGGTTTACGCCAGTTTCCAGTGAACGGTTTCACCAGCCTTGAGGGGCACGATGGTTCCGTCAGCCAGCGGCAGCTCTGCCGGCATGGTCCAGGGGTCACGAATCAGGGTGATGGTATCGGTATTCCGCGGTAGGCCATAGAAATCCGGCCCGTTGAAACTGGCGAATGCTTCAAGTTTATCCAGGATGCCAAGCTCTTCGAAAATGTCCGCATACAGGCCGATTGCGCCGTAAGCCGAGTAACAGCCAGCGCAACCGCAGGCTGCCTCTTTGCGATCCTTCGAATGAGGGGCGGAATCCGTGCCCAGGAAAAAGCGTTTGTCGCCGCTGGCCACCGCGTCCCTGAGCGCCTGTTGATGGCGGTTACGCTTCAGGATTGGCAGGCAATAGAGATGCGGTCGAATGCCGCCTACCAGCATGTGGTTGCGGTTATACATCAGGTGCTGGGGCGTCAGAGTCGCACCGAGGTTGTCACCGGTGTGCTGCCGGACAAACTCTGCGGAATCGGCCGTGGTGATATGTTCCAGTACAACCTTCAGGTTCGGGAAAGCCTCGAGAGTGGGTGCCAGGACACGCTCCAGAAATACCTTTTCCCGGTCAAAAATGTCGATATCGGCATCGGTTACCTCGCCGTGTACCAGCAGCAGCATGCCACAATTGGCCATGGCTTCCAGAACCGGGTAGATGTTGCGGATATCCTTCACGCCGGAGTCGGAATTGGTCGTTGCTCCGGCCGGGTAAAGCTTGGCAGCCACAACGCCGGCAGCCCTGGCATCCCGGATGGTCTGCGCCGTCATGCTCTCGGTCAGATACAGCGTCATCAAAGGCTCGAACTCGGTGCCATTGGCAGCCGCCAGAATCCGCTCCCGGTAGGCTGTGGCATCGGCTGCGGTGGTGACTGGCGGTACCAGGTTGGGCATGATGATGGCGCGACCGAAGCAGGCGGCCGTAGCCGGTACCACGTCGTTGAGAATGTCGCCGTCCCGTACGTGAAGGTGCCAGTCGTCGGGGCGTGTGAGCGTGAGCTTGTCTGTCATGGCGTTTGTCCGAAATACCTTTGGCGGGGCGAGCTTGTGCCCGGTTCTCTGGGAGCCGAAAAAATTTGGCGAATTATACCAGAAGGCGCGGGTGATTGTTTTCCGGTTGGTGGCTAAAGAACTTCCGGCTCAGGCCGTTAAACAGTCTGACTCTGCTAACTCCGGACACTGATGGCTAGCTCTATGGGATTTCGCCCCGGACAACTCCTGAATACTCTGCTGGTTGCCATGTTGCCCGTGGTGCTTCTGCCGGCAACCGCGCAGGCTGCCAGCTATGGCGCCGGAATCGAGAACAGCCAGTGGTATCTCGCCGAGTCGGTATTTGAATGCCGGCTGGTGCACGAAGTTCCCGGCTACGGTCGGGCTGTGTTCAATCATCGCGCCGGTGAAAGTCTCAGCTTTTTCCTGGAGTCTGATTCCGCATTGATGCGACCAGGGCGCGGCAGCCTTGTGGTCGAGGCACCGGCCTGGCGTCCGGGTGTGGCGCCGAAGCCCCTGGGAACGGTCAATGTCTCGGATGATCGCCGTCAGGTCTCGCTGGATACCCGTCAGGCGTTCGTGGTCGCCCATGGACTTCTGGACGGGATGCGCCCGACGGTAACCAGGGAATCGTGGTTTGATGGCCGCCCGGTGCGGGTTCAGGTCTCCAACATCAACTTCGCCGGCGAGTACCAGCGTTATCAGCGCTGTACGTCCAATCTTCTGCCGGTAAACTTTGATCAGATCCAGCGCTCGAGGGTGCCCTTTGCCAGCGGCAGCACGCAATTGTCCGATGCCGACAGGCAACTACTGGATAACATCGTGGCCTATGTGAATGCAGATTCCACGGTCGAGCGGATTTTCGTGGATGGCCATAGTGACAGTATTGGAAGCCGGATCGACAACCGTGCGCTTTCCGAAGATCGCGCCAATGTAGTAGCCGACTACCTCAAGGCGAGCGGTATTGATGAAAACATGATTACCGTTCGGGCTCACGGCGACCAGTACCCGGTATCCAACCGGCCCGCCGATAACCGCCGCACCAATATCCGCCTGCAACGGGCCGGTGACCGCCCGGAACTGCAACAGGCCAACGGCTATGGCGGCGAACCCAGGGGCTGATTGGCGTCAGTAAACCGAATCCAGAACTTCCAGGTGGGCATTGACGCTTTCCGCCAGGGCCCGCAGGTGGTAACCGCCTTCCAGGGTTGAAATGATCCGGTCATTGCTGTGCTCACTGGCGACACTCACAATCATTTCTGTTAGCCAGCGATAATCTTCCGTATCCAGATTCAGTTCTGCCATCGGATCCAGCCGGTGGGCATCAAAACCCGCCGAAATCAGGATCAACTGCGGTTTGAATTCATTCAGGCGCTTCAGCCATCCCGCCTCCACCTGCTTCCGGTACTCTTCAGACGAACAGTTTGCCTCAATCGGAATATTCACGATGTTGTCGGCCTGCCGGTGCACGTGGGAGTGCGGATAGAAGGGATGCTGGAAGCTTGAGCACATCAGGATACGCTCGTCGCCACTGACAATGTCTACGGTGCCATTGCCCTGGTGCACGTCGAAATCGATGATCGCGACCCGCTCCAAATGATGAAAGGTGAGGGCGCGCATGGCGGCCAGGGCAACGTTGTTGTAAAAACAGAACCCCATGGATTTCGCCCGCTCGGCATGGTGCCCGGGCGGCCGGGCACACACAAACGCGTTAGTAACCTGGCTGCTCATGACCATATCCACGGCCTGGATATTGGCACCAGCTGCCAGACGAGCGGCTCGAAGGGTGTCGGGCATCATGGCCGTGTCCGGGTCGGTAAACACGCGGCCGCGGGTCGGTTGCATCAGGTCCAGTTGATGGAGATATTTTTCCGGATGCACCATCAGAAGCTGATCACGGGTGATTTCTTCCGGCCGCACCCAGTCCAGCTTCTGGTCCAGGCCAGTATCAGCAAGGTAGCTGATGATGGCCGCCAGCCGCTCAGGGCTTTCCGGATGTTCCGGCCCCATGTTGTGTTTCATGAAGTCATCGTGGGAAAAGAATGCCGTGGTCATACGTCTCGGACTGCCTTCGATATGCTTATATTTTCTTCAAGCTTATCAGGGAAAACTGCACGATGCCGTGTTTCTTTGGTCTTATAACGGCGATAGTCATTTCACATCGGGGTATCAAGGCCTAAGATAAGAGTTACACTCATAAGTAACCTGTTTTATTACATTTATTTCCCAACGGTCTGCCGGCCGCATACAAAGGAGAGTCAGCTTGAGCACCCGGTATCTGGAGAGCCTGTTTAATCCCGCGTCCATTGCGGTGATCGGTGCGTCGGAGCGGGCAGACAACCTTGGCGGTATGGTGTTGCGGAACCTGATGGGGGGCGGTTATCCCGGCCGGTTACTGGTGGTTAACCAGAACGATTACGACAACGTGCACGGGGTGCCCTGCGTCAAGAAAGTCTCGAAAATGGAATTTTCCCCGGACCTGGCAATCATCTGTACGCCGCCGGATACCGTGGCCAAGACCATCAAGCGGCTGGGGGAGGCCGGGGTGCGCACCGCGATCGTTATGACCGGTGGCATGTCACGTACTCACAGTAAAACCGGCCAGCCCCTGATGTATTCCGTTCGTGAAGCGGCCCGGGAGACCGGAATCCGGGTTCTGGGCCCCAACACCATTGGCCTGATGGTCCCGGCACGCAGCCTGAACGCTACCTACGCCCATATGGGCGCCATCCCTGGCCGGGTTGCCTTCGTTGGCCAGTCCGGCACCATCGCCAGTTCGGTCATCGACTGGGCATTCGCCCGTGGTGTGGGGTTTTCCTACTTCCTGACCCTGGGCGATGGCATGGATATCGATCACGACGACCTGATCGACTACCTGGCGCAGGATACACAGACCCGTGCGATTCTCCTGCACATCGAAAACATTCCCAATGCCCGCCGCTTCATGTCGGCGGTGCGGGTGGCGTCCCGCACCAAGCCGGTGATTGCGGTGAAGTCCGGGCGAGTACCGGAGTCGGAGTGGTTTCCCCACGACCTTCCTGATGGCCTGAAACGCAGCGATCCGATTTACGACGCCATGCTTCAGAGGGCAGGTGTGCTCCGGGTGGATGGCCTCGGCCAGATGTTTGATGCGCTCGAGACGTTAACCCGGATGCGTCCCTTGCGCCGCGAAACCCTGGCGATCATGGCCAATGGGGTCGGCCCCGGGGTGTTGGCCGTGGACCGGTTGGCCGATCTTGGTGGTGAACTGGCAGAGCTGTCGAAAGCCAGCATTGAGGGCCTCGCCGAGCTGCTGCCACCTTACTGGACCCGTAAAAACCCCATTGACCTTAACTACGATGCCTCGCCGGAACTTTACGGCAAGGCCATCAAGATCCTGGCAAAGGATCCGGAAGTGGCCAACGTTCTGGTGATGTATGCCCCGAGCCTGACCGAGGACAGCCTCCAGATTGCGGACGCAGTGGTGCAGGCCTCCAAAGGCACACGTCTGAATGTGTTCACCTGCTGGCTCGGCCAGAGTACGGTCATGGATGCTCGGGAAGAGTTTTACCGGGCCGGGCTGCCGTCGTTCTTCAATCCCGAAAAAGCCGTGATGGCATTCATGCAACATGTTCGTCACCAGCGGGTTCAGCGGCTGCTTACGGAAACGCCGGAATCCTTTACCGACCACTTTGCAGACCGCACCCATACCCGTCATGTGGTCAACAGGGCCCTTCGGGCAGGTCGGTATCACCTGTCGAACCGGGAAGCGCGGGATCTGGTGCGGGACTACGGGATCAGCACCATCGAAACCATGTACTGCGACGATATGGAAGAGGTGCTGGAGGTGTTTGCGGTTGAGCGGCGCCCCATCGACATCACCATCATTCATGAGCAGGCGTGCCATCCTTTTTTGGACCTGAGTCCGACCCAGCGTCGTTACAAGGGTACGGTCCAGAAACTGAACAGCGAGGCGGCCATCATGGATTCGTGCCGCTACCTGATGGAGGAATACAAGAGCCATTTCCCGGAAAGTGGATTTCTCGGGTTTGCGGTTCAGCGTTCCTACCAGCACGTGGGTGGGATCGAGTTCAGTGTCGGCATTACCCGGGACGCATTGTTTGGGCCCCTGGTGGTTTGCGGTGCAGCTGGCGCCCAGATCAACGTGATGACCGATCGTCAGATCGCACTGCCGCCATTGAACATGGTGTTGGCCCGTGAGCTTCTGCGCCGTACCTACATGTACAAGCTGCTGAAAGAACACAGCCTGAAGCCGGAGGAGGATATCCGCGCGGTGTCCGAGACCCTGGTCACCCTCTCACAGATCGTCATCGACATCCCGGAAATCAAGGGGCTTGAGATCTCGCCCTTGCTGTTCAACGAGCAGGGGGCCGTGGCAGTCAATATTGCCATCAATCTGGCCGACAAGCCGGGGCGGCCGATTATTCAGCCTTACCCGCGGGAACTGGAGGAATGGATTGTTTTGCCCAAATCCGGGCGCCGGGTCATCATTCGACCGGTACTGGCGGAAGATGAGCCTGCCCACCGGGCGTTCCATGAGTTGCAGTCGCCGGAATCCATTCGTTACCGGTTCTTCCAGTATCGCAAGCATTTCTCTCGCGAAGACGTAGCCCAGATGGTGCAAATCGATTACGACCGGGAGATGGTTTTTATTGCCAACGCGCCCAGGGAAGACGGGGAAGGCGAGGAAACCCTCGGAACCGTGCGCACCTGGACCGATGCCGATAACCTGCAATGCGAGTTCGCGGTCATGGTGCACGATAAAATGAAGGGCGAAGGCCTCGGCGTTGCCCTGATGCAAAAGATGATCGATTACTGTCGGGCCAGGGGTACCGTGGAAATGGTGGGCAATGTGCTGCCGGATAATCGTCCCATGTTGCAGCTGGCGGAACATCTGGGCTTTGAAATCAAGTTCAATACCGAAGAGGAAGTGATGGATCTGCGGCTGGTCCTGAACGAACCGGAAAAAGACTGGCAGAGAGAGCGGCTGGGAAAGAGCGCCCACTGAAGAGCGCAAGGGAGGCCGGGTCAGATAAAGCGGGTATCTGACCCGGATTTACGGCACTACTCTTCGACAATCGCAGAGCGATCTTCGCCGCCGAGCGCTTCCAGGAGCCCTGGAATCAGCCGGGACAGCTCAAGGGTCATGAGCGTGAAAGCCGCATCAAACTTGGCAGCGTGGTCGTCCACGTCGACATCGTCCAGTTGATCCTGAAGTGTTTCGCCGAACTTGAGGCGACGGATGCCCAGTTCTTCATCCAGCACAAAGGAGACGTTGTCGTCCCAGGTCAGGGACAGCTTGGTCACCTGCATGCCCGCATCCAGATGGTTGCGGATTTCATCGGCTTTCAGGTCCAGGCCTTTGCAGCGAACCACGCCGCCATCTTCAGACGGATCCTTGAGTTCGCATTCAGTGCCCAGAACCACCTTGCCAGGCAGGTCGATGGATTCGTTCAGCCAACCGGTAAAGGTGAAAGCAGGTGCCTGTTCCACCGCGGGTGGACGAACCGGCAGCGATCCGAGGCTCTTGCGCAGAGTCGAGGCCAGATCTTCCGCCTGCTTGGCGGAACCCGCGTCCACCACCAGAACACCGTCCTGGGGGGCGAGGTAGGCAAAGGAGCGGCGGTTCTTGGAGAAGGCCTGGGGCAGCATCTCCAGCATTACCTGTTCCTTGATTTCGTCCTTTTCTTTGCGCCGGACCTTCCGGCCCTGCTCGAACTCGATGGCTTCGGCCTTCTCCTCAACCGCTTCTTTCACCACCGGGCCGGGAAGAATCTTTTCCTCCTTGCGCAGGGCAATCAGGTGATAGCCGTTGGCACTGTGAACCAGCTGTTCGCCATGCTTGCCCAGGGGCGGAACCCAGCCCTGGCGGCTGGTTTCCTGAGGTCCGCAGGGCTTGAAGGCATCGGCCTGGAGCTTGTCTTCCAGCTCTTCGGCAGAGATATCAAAGGGTTTGGTAAATCGGAATACGCGGGCGTTGCGAAACCACATCAGGGCTGGTCCTTGTCTTTCATATTTGCATGATCTCTACGAGTACGGTTTTAACGATAAAGCCCACAACGCCGGCGCCCAGCACCGTAAATAGTGCGATGGTGCCGAACTTGCCGGCCTGGGATTTCTTGGCCAGATCCCAGACGATGACACCCATCCAGACAATCAGGCCGGTCAGAAACACCAGCATGGCGATCTGGGAAAACATTGCTTCGTTCATTGCTGACTCCGATTTCAACGTGGATTACTGTTCATCCCGCAGGAAAACCCAGTTGTTCTTATCGGATTGGTCTTCGCTGAAGTAATAGCCTTCGAGGTTGAATCCCTTGAGGTCGTCGGCCTGGGTAATGCGGTTCTGAATGGCAAACCGACACATCAGCCCCCGGGCTTTCTTGGCATAAAAGCTGATCATCTTGTACTGACCATTCTTCCAGTCCTTGAATTGGGGGGTAATCAGCCGGCCTTCAAGGTCTTTCTTCTTTACGCTTTTGAAATACTCGTTGGAGGCGAGGTTGACCAGCACGCCGTCGTCATCCGCAAGCAGCCGGTTGATCTCCTCTGTGATCTTGCTGCCCCAGAAGGCATACAGATCCTTGCCACGGTTATTCTCGAGCCGGGTACCCATTTCCAGGCGGTAGGGCTGCATCAGGTCCAGCGGTTTCAGGACGCCATACAGACCGGAAAGCATGCGCAGATGCTGTTGGGCAAAGTCGAAGTCCTGTTCACTGAAGCTCTCGGCGTCCAGGCCGGTGTACACGTCACCTTTGAAAGCCAGCACAGCCTGCCGGGCATTCTCGGGGGTAAACGGCGTGTGCCAGTTCTGGAAGCGCTCGGCGTTCAGCTGCCCAAGCTTGTCGCTGATGCTCATCAGATTGCTGATCTGGTGCGGCTCCAGCGTTTTAAGCTGGTCGACCAGCTCGCAGGCATCCTCAAGGAATTCCGGCTGAGTATAGGTACTGGTCGCCAGCGGACTCTCGTAATCCAGCGTTTTGGCAGGGGAAATAACCATCAACATGTCAGGCAATCCTCATTGCAGGAATGTAAGTAAGTCATCCCTGGTAAAAGGCCAGTCCAGTTCCACACCGGTATCGTTGCGTCGGAGCACCGGTATCCGGGTACCGTAGCGCTCTACCAGTTCTTCGGACTGGGCAATGTCCACCACGTCTACCGGGATCGGCTCCGGCATGGGCGTGCTTACAAGCAGGGCTTCGGCCAGTTCGCACAGGTGGCACTGAGAGGTTGTGTAAAAAAGCAGTTCCATTATTTCGGTTGTGCGTCCAGTTTCTGGCCGTTGACGCCTTGGCTGTCCTTGCCCATGAGATACAGGTAAATCGGCATCAGGTCCTCTGGTGCCGGATTTTGCTGTGGATTCTCCGCCGGATAGGCGTGGGCTCTCATGTTGGTACGGGTCGCGCCGGGGTTCAGACTGTTTACCCGGACATTGTGACGCTCGTCGTCCAGTTCTTCGGACAGCAACTGGCTCAGGCCCTCTACGGCAAACTTGGAGACGGCATAGGCGCCCCAGTAGGCTTTTGCTTTGCGGCCGACACCAGAGGAGGTGAAGATCACCGAGGCGTCGTCGGATTTGCGAAGCAGGGGAATCATTGCCCGGCTTAGCAGGAAAGGCGCCGTTGCGTTCACGTGCATGACCTTGTTCCAGGTTTCCGGGTCATAAAGCTCCACAGGACTGCGGTCGCCCAGAATTGCCGCGTTGTGCAGCAAACCATCCAGCTGCCCGAAGTTATCTTCCAGGGTCATAGCCAATTCTTCGTAGTCTTTCACCGCGGCGCCCTCGAAGTTCATGGGCACGATGGCAGGCTTGGGGTGGCCCGCTGCTTCAATTTCATCGTAAACCGTTTCGAGTTTGCTGACCGTGCGACCTACCAGTACCACGGTGGCGCCGTGGGCGGCGTAGGCCTTCGCTGCAGCCCGGCCAATGCCGCTGCCGGCACCCGTCACCATTACGATGCGGTCTTTCAGAAGATCGGCGGGTGCTTGGTAATCATGCATAACCTGTCTCCGTGTCAGGCTGTTACCGGCTGAACACCGGATCCTAAATTTGATGCGCTATTGTAACAGCTTTGCCAGATCCGTGACGGTGTCGGCGATGAGGTCCGCTTGCCACAGGTCAATGGCTTCCGGCTCCTCAATGTAACCGTAGCGGACGGCGATGGTTTTCATGCCTGCGTTACGCCCGGCTTCGATGTCTCGTTCGTGGTCGCCCACATAAATGCCGGTGGCGGGATCGGCGCCGATCTGCTGGCAGGCCAGAAAGAGGGCCTCCGGATGAGGTTTGCGCTGGGCAACGTGATCGGGGCAAACCAGAGCCGCGCAACGGTCAGCCAGGTTAAGGGCCTCGATCAGTGGAACCGCGAACCTGGCAGGCTTATTGGTCACAATGCCCCAGGGAATACCTTGCTCCTCGAGGGCTTTGAGAAGCTCGTCCATGCCCTCGAACAGGCTGGTCTCCACTGCCACGCCCGCCTCGTAGAGGTCGAGGAACGCGGTGTGTTTTTCCAGGTATTCCGGATGTTCCGGTTCCAGGCCGAAGCCGACCCGGATCATGGCGCGCGCGCCGTTCGAGACCGAGCGTCGGATATGCTCGTGTGGAAGGGCGGGGAGCCCGTGTTGTTCCCGTAACTGATTAAGGCACCGGATAAAGTCCGGTGCGGTGTCAATCAGCGTTCCATCCAGATCAAACAGGACCGTGGAGGCTCGATGCGTGGTTTCAGGCTTCACGAATATCCCTGGCATGCATCAGATAGTTGACGTCCACGTCCCGTCCGAGCTTGTATACCTTGGTGACGGGGTTATAGGTCATCCCCGTAAGCTCACGGACTTCCAGCCCTGCGTGGCGAAGATGGTCGGACATTTCCGATGGCCGGATAAATTTCTTCCATTCGTGGGTGCCTTTGGGTAGCAACCTGAGCACGTACTCCGCCCCAACAATCGCAAAAAGAAACGATTTCGGGTTCCGGTTGATGGTTGATACAAACAGATGGCCGCCCGGTTTCAGCATGGCGGCACAGGACCTCACCACCGATGCGGGATCCGGCACATGCTCGAGCATTTCCAGGCAGGTAACCACGTCGTACTGGCCCGCGTGTTCGCTGTCCTCGGCCAGTTCCTCGATGGTGATCTGGCGATAATCCACATTCACACCGCTCTCCATGCCATGCAGCCGCGCGACGGCCAGCGGAGCCTCGCCCATGTCGATACCGGTAACGTGGGCGCCTCGCTGGGCCATGCCCTCCGACAGCAAGCCACCACCGCAGCCGACATCCAGAGCGCGCTTTCCGGCCAGGGAAACCCGCTCGTCGATGTAGTTCAGCCGCAGGGGATTAATATCATGCAGTGGCTTGAATTCGCTCGAGGGATCCCACCAGCGGCTGGCAAGGGCCTCGAATTTGGCGATCTCGTTCCGGTCTACGTTCTGGTTTGTCATGGTTGGTTCTGCCTGGTGAATCAATAGGAAATCAGTTAGTCAGCCTTTGTGCGGATTCGCCCGGCCCAGTCCTCAACTCGAAGCATGAGATCGGCAACGTCAATGCGGGTAAGCCGGCCATCCTGTACTTGTGGTACGCCGTTAATCCAGCTGTGGCTTACTGATCGACCATGGTTGCTGTATACGAGGTGCGAAGCCGGGTCGTAGACCGGCTGCAAAAACGGGTCGCTCAGGTCAATGGCAATGATGTCCGCCAGCTTGCCCTCGGCCAGAGAACCCAGTTCATGGTCCCGCCCCAGAGCCCTTGCCCCGTTGATGGTGGCCATCTGTAGGGCCTTGTGCGCCGACAGCGCCGAGGCATCATTGGCCACTACTTTGGCCATCATGGCGGCAGTCCGAAGTTCCCCGAACAGATCGAGGTCGTTGTTGCTGGCGGCGCCGTCGGTGCCTATGGCAACGTTGATCCCGCTATCGAGGAGTTCCTGCACCGGACAAAGGCCGCTGGCCAGCTTCAGATTCGATTCCGGGCAGTGGATAACATGGGCGCCCGTTTGTTTAAGCAAGCTGATATCGCTGGCATCGATCTGGGTCATATGGACGCACTGGGTCTCTGGGCGGAGCAGGCCGAGATCCGCCAGTCGGGCTGTGGGCCGTTGACCCAGCTTTTCAGTAGCCTCGGCCACTTCGAATGCCGTTTCGTGCAGGTGGATCTGGATGGCTGCGCCGGTCTTTTCGGAGAGCCGGACGGCTTCAATCATCGGGCCGTCGGACACAGTGTAGGGTGCATGGGGGCCAATGGCCGGCATGATGTAGCAATCGTTTTTCCAGCTGTCGATAAAGTCGGCGCCCTTGCTCAGGTATTCCTCGGGTCCGGCACCCCACGGCGTCGGGAAGTCGAGCAGCGGAAAACAGACTTGCGCACGAATGCCCGTATCGTGCGCCATCTGAGCCGCAATTTCCGGGAAGAAATACATGTCAGAAAACGTGGTGGTTCCCGTACGCAGCATCTCGGCCATGGCCAGTTGGGTGCCATCGGCAATGAACTGCTCGCTGATAAAGCGACCTTCGGCCGGCCAGATATGGTCATTCAGCCAGGTCATCAGCGGAAGATCGTCTGCCATGCCCCTGAACAGGCTCATGGCCGCGTGGCCGTGCATGTTGATCAGGCCGGGCATGACGACGTGGTTCGGAAGATCAACGGTTTCCCGGGTTCTGAACGATCTGTCCGCCTGTTCCTGGGGAATGACTGCGGCAAGGCGGTCACCCTGGATAATCACTGCATAATGCTCAAGTACCGTGCCTGCCGGCTCAATCGGGATCAGCCAGCGCGCGTTGATGCGAATATCGGCTGCGGTGATAGTGTCTGCCGTCATTTATCCTGCCTTACAGCGCATGGCGCGGAGCTTCCACACCTTGAAAATGTAGCCCGGAAGTATAACCGTTATACTGGCAGTTTTCAGCGCTGAAAAACCGGAGCAGTCTTCTATGACAACAACCCCGAAACCCTCCCAAGAACGGGCCATTGGCACCGTTGCGATTCGCTGGCACGGCAGCAGTCTTGAGCTGCTGGATCAACGCCTGCTGCCGGGAGAGGAGCACTGGATAACGCTGGAAGGCGCTGCCGGTGTAGCGCAGAGTATCCGGGATATGGTGGTTCGGGGCGCTCCTGCAATCGGCATCAGTGCAGCCTACGGGGTGGCCCTTGCGGCCAGACATGCCGGTGGCGGGGACTGGAAGGCCGAAATCAAACAGGCCATTCGCGAGCTTGCAGCTTCACGTCCGACCGCAGTAAACCTGTTCTGGGCGCTGCAGCGCATGGAAAGGATTTTCCATGCGTGCCATTCGCTGGACGAAGCGGTAAAACGCCTGGCCTCGGAGGCCCGGGCCATACATGAGGAAGACCTGGCCGCCAACTTTGCCATGGCGGACCATGCCCTTGAGTTTATCGGAGCAGAGGCACCGTTTTCGGTGCTGACCCATTGCAATACCGGTGCATTGGCCACCGGGGGCTACGGTACGGCACTGGGCGTTGTTCGTCGTCTCCATGAGGAAAAGCTGCTGGCAGACGTCTATGCCGACGAGACTCGCCCCTGGCTTCAGGGTGGCCGGTTGACGGCCTGGGAACTTTCACGCGACGGCATTCCCGTGACGTTGAATGCCGATGGTGCCGCTGCCGCCATCATGGCCCGGAAAGACGTACGCTGGGTGATCGTCGGCGCGGATCGAATAACTGCCAATGGTGATGTGGTCAACAAGATCGGCACCTACAGCCTGGCGGTTCTGGCCCGCCATCACAAAGTGGGCTTCATGGTGGTCGCGCCTTCAAGCACGGTGGACATGGCCACGGCGTCAGGGGCAGATGTGGCCATTGAGGAGCGCGACGGCATTGAGATCCGGGAGATACGCGGTATCGGGTTGGCGCCGGAAGGCATCAACGTATTCAATCCGGTCTTTGACGTGACACCGGCAAGCCTGATCGACGCGATCGTTACTGAAAAGGGCGTGGTGCATAACCCGAATATAACCGGTATGCAGGCGTTATTTGGTTGACGGTGGGGTGCGCTCCGGCTGCTTCTTTTTGGCGGCAGGCTTGTCAGGTGACCTTTTCACGTCGGGGTGCTTTTCCTCGTAGGTGGCCCTGAGTTCGGCCACCTGCCGTTCCTGCTCCTCAATAAAGTGCAGGGACATTTCAAAGCTTTGACGGGTGAACTCCAGCACTTTCTGGAAACCTTCATCCGAGAGCGTGCGAGCGTCATCATGCCGGCGGAAGATGTTGATAAACTCCCGCTCCCGCTCAAATTGCAGGGGCAGTCTCGCCACGCCCCAGTCATTCAGAATCTGCCAGACTTCGGGATTGTAGTTGCGCGTGGTGCGCATGATGAACGGGATGGGATCGTTTCTGGCAATGAGGGCTGCCAGACGTAGTATCAGTTCGAAGGACAGGGTGGTGGTGCCGTTCTCTATAGCCTCCAGGACGGACTTGTCCCGCAGGTTAAGGGCCTCGCTCATTTCAGATACGGTGAGGCCGGCCACTTCGCGGATGTCTTTGAGAGACTGGCCTGCTGTGAGCATTGCCCGCAGCTGATCCTGGGAATTGATCAGTGCCCGGCCCACTCGAAGAGACGTATCCGTCGCCTTGACCCCGAAGCGGAGCGCAGACCCGGTAAGGCTTGCCAGGCGGTCGATCAGGCCTTCCGGCGTTCGTTCCTGAGCCGCCGGTTTCTCCAACCCTTCCACTTCCTCCAGGGAGCGCATGGCATGTAGCGCGTCCAGTAGCATGTCTTGCAACATCCGTGCTTTCTGGTGGCTATCCTGTCCGCCTGCGTCCTGCTCAGTCATGAGACTTGGAGCTGCCTGTTCAACGTGTCACTGCGGCGGCCGGAGACTGTGCCGCAAATTGCTGGGGATCCAGGATCGATGCCATGCGGTTATCAAGGTCCAGCATGTCGGCCATGATATGTCCACCTTCCCGTATCACGAAATCCAGCTCCTCATCGGTGGAATTCAGGTCCGCCGCCTGCTGGTCTTGCCAGTCTTCAAGGTCTTCCAGCGACTCGAACGGTGTCTGGCCTTTCAGTTCACGACGGGCATTTGCGATCGTGAGCCGTGTGCGTTCAATCTGTTCGTGCTCAGCGCGGCGTTCTTCCAGGTTGAGGCTGACGCTGTCGGTGGCGCGCTGTTTGGTCAGGAAGTCGATCTCCTGCTGCAGCAGGCTGAATTCAGGGTTGGTTGAGAACCGTTCTTCGTGCCGCTTGCGAAGCTCATCGATAATGCCGCTGAAATCGAAGTAGCGTGTATGCGGCACTGCCTCGATCTGGTCCCAGGGCAGGGCATGATCCAGGGCGTCCTCACCGATGCGGGTCTTGTCGATACGAGAAGGAATCTCGATGTCCGGGATAACCCCTTTGTGTTGCGTGGAGCCGCCGGATACCCGGTAGAACTTGGACTGTGTGATCTTGAGTTGTCCGTGGTTCAGGGGACGCACAGCCTGAACGGTGCCCTTGCCAAAGGTCTGGGAGCCGACAACCAGTCCGCGGCCATAGTCCTGGATGGCACCGGCGAAAATTTCGGACGCTGACGCACTCATGCGGTTGGTGAGTACTACCAGAGGCCCGTCGTAGGCCACGGAAGGATCCTCGTCATTGAGTACCTGCACATCGTTATTGGCGTTGCGAATCTGAACGGTGGGGCCCTTGTCAATAAACAGGCCGACCAGATCATTGGCTTCGTGCAGCGCACCACCGCCGTTGTTTCGCAAATCCATCACCAGGCCGTCAACGCCGTCGGCTTCGAGCTCCGCAATCAGGTTGCGGACATCGCGGGTCGTGCTCTTGTAATTCGGGTCACCAGCCTGCATGGCCTGGAAATCCGCATAGAACGTGGGGATGGTAATGACGCCAATCGTATATTCCTTGCCACCACGTTCAAGACGTATGGTGTCCTTGCTGGCGCTCTGCTCTTCCAGCTTTACTTCATCGCGTTTGATGGCGATGGTCTCGGTAATGGTCTCGTCGGAGGCATTGGCCGGAATCACTTCCAGTGTGACGGTCGAATTGCGCGGCCCACGAATCAGATCCACCACTTCGTCCAGACGCCAACCGATCACATTCACCGGCTTTTCGTCTTCCTGTGCGACAGAAACAATGCGATCTGCGGGCTCAAGCTGACCCTGCTTGGAGGCGGGCCCGCCGGGTACCAGTCTCACCACCTTGGTGTATTCGTTGTCCGACTGAAGCACAGCACCGATGCCTTCCAGTGAAAGGCTCATGTTGATATTGAAGTTTTCTGAGGTGCGCGGCGAAAAGTAGGACGTGTGCGGGTCCCACATGCCGGTAAACGCATTCATATAGGCCTGGAAGGCATCTTCACTGCGGGCCTGGTACGCGCGCTTCAACTGGCCTTCGTAGCGGCGGCGCAGGGTTTCAACGATGGCTTCGTCTTCTGCCCCGTTCAGGCGCTGAGCCAGCACCGCATTTTTAATGCGCTTGACCCAGAGATCGTCCAGGGCCTCGGCGTTCGATTCCCAGTCCGCTTTCGAGCGGTCGACCAGAATACTTTCGTTGGCCGAGAAATCCAGCGTGTCGATGCCCTTGTCGATTGTTTCCAGAGCAAACTGGAGGCGCTCGATAATCCGTTGCTGAACCAGATTGTAAATATCGAATCCGGGCTGAAGCTGACCTGTTTTCAGGGCAGAGCCGAGTTGAGTGCGGATTTTGTCGAACTTCGCAATGTCGTCCTGCGAAAGATAGATTCTCTGCCCGTCGAGGTAATCCAGGTAGGCATCAAACACATCTCCGGAGAGTTCATCGCTGATTCCGAGGTCCCGGAAGTGGGTAAACTGCAGTTGACGGGCGATCAGGATATTGGCTCGCGCCTGATCAATCGTCGGTGCAACTGGCTCGTACACGTCTGGAGTTTCAACGTTCGCATGAAGCCCCAGTGGCGCAGACAGCAGCAATGCTACAGTCATTGCCTTGCACACCCCGAACCGAACAGATCCGGCCGAAGAGCGACGAGCCATAATTCTTTCCGCGATGGTCATAAATGCTTACCCGACGGTGTTGGTAGCCCCTCGGTTTGCGAGGGAGTGTCTACCCGTGACTTATTAAATTTATTGTAGGCAAGCACTACACCCGATGCCATAGGCAGGGCGTATCGGATCGTGACAATCTGTCCATGAAGACGCCACGTTCGTAACTGAGGGATCATCGGGGTTGAGGCGTGTTGCACACGGGGAAACTGCCGGGAGAATCGGTAAATCCTCCCGGCAGCAGACGTGCAGAGGCTGAATCAGGCGAACGGTGTGTTCGTTTCCGCCTTTTCCTGCAACAGTCTGGGTGGTGCAAAGCGTTCACCATAGGTCTCGGCGAGCGCCGATGCCCGCTCCGTGAATGCTCTCACGCCATACTGATTGATGAACTGAATCGCGCCACCGGTCCACGGCGCATAGCCAATGCCAAAGATACTGCCGATATTCGCATCCTCTACCGTTCGCAATACGCCTTCCTCCAGACAACGAACGGTTTCGATGGCCTGAATGAAGAGGATCCGGTCTTTCAGCTCCTGCAGTTTGACCGTTCTTGCCTTCTCCGCATTCACGAACAGAGTTTCCAGCTCCGGCCAGAGGTGTTTCTTGCCGTTGGCAGGGTACTCGTAGAAGCCCGCGCCCGCAGCCTTGCCCTTGCGGCCATGTTCGTTGACCATCGCATCAGTGACGGCCTCCGCTGGGTGGGGATTCCAGGTTCCGCCGGCGGCTTCGGTATCCTTCCTGCTCTGATCCCGGATGTGTTGCATCAGGGTCATGCTGACTTCGTCGGAAATCGCCAGTGGCCCGACGGGCATACCGGCCAGCACCCCCGCGTTTTCAATGCTCGCTGGATGAATACCTTCGCCAAGCATGCAGATGCCCTCGTTGACGAAGGTCCCAAAGACCCGCGAGGTAAAGAACCCTCGACTGTCGTTGACCACCACGGGAATCTTTCCGATCTGCTGAACGTAGTCAAACGAGCGCGCCAGGGTTTCATCCGAGGTTTTTTCGCCGACGATGATTTCTACCAGCTGCATCTTGTCGACCGGTGAGAAGAAATGCAGGCCAATGAAGTTCTCGGCGTTCGCAGAGGCTCCGGCGAGCTGGGTAATGGGGATGGTTGAGGTGTTGGACGCAAAAATCCCGTTTGCCACCAGTTTGGGTTCCGCTTCCTGGGTCACTTTTGCCTTCAGTCCACTGTCCTCGAAGACCGCCTCGATCACCAGGTCACAGCCTTCCAGATCGTCTGACGAATCGGTGGCCTTGATGCGGCTCAGGATGTCTGCCTTCTGTTCTTCCGTCATTCGGCCACGACTGACTTTCTTGGCGAGCAGGTTCTCCGAGTAGCTTTTGCCTTTTTCGGCATTTTCAACGGAGACGTCTTTCAGCACCACATCGATACCCCGTGTCGCCGTTGAATAGGCGATACCTGCGCCCATCATGCCTGCGCCCAGAACACCCACCTTGCGGAAGGTTTCTTTCTCAACGCCCTCGGGGCGGCTGCCGCCCGCCTTGATGGCGTTCAACTGGAACCAGAAGGTGCCGGTCATGTTCTTGGCAACCTGGCCGATCACCAGTTCCGCAAAATACCGGGTCTCGATCAGGCTGCCGTTATCGAAATCGACCTGAGCGCCTTCAACGGCAGCAGAAAGTATGCGCTCCGGGGCCGGATAGCAGCCTTTGGTCTTCTGCTTCAGCATGGCCGGAGCGATCGCCAGCTTCTGCGCCATGGCAGGATGGTGGGGCGCGCCACCCGGGAACCTGAAGCCTTTCTGGTCCCACGGCTGCTGACATTTCGGGTTGGCCTCAATGAACGCTCGGGCTTTCGTGATCATATCGTCGGCAGAATCTGCCAGTTCGTTGATAATGCCGGCCTTGAGCGCAGCTTTCGGATTTACCTTTTTGCCTTCCATCAGGAACGGGAAGGCTGCCTCCAGGCCAATCATTCGAGGCAGTCGCTGGGTGCCGCCGCCACCTGGCAGCAGGCCCAGAGTCACTTCCGGCAGTCCAAGTTGAATGCTGTCGTCATTGATGGCGACACGGTAATGACAGGCGAGGGCAATCTCGAGGCCGCCACCCAGGGCGGAGCCGTTGATGGCTGCCACCACGGGTTTTCCGGTGGTTTCCAGAAACCGCATGTGCGATTTCAGGCCGTTGACCATATCCTCGAAAGTCCCGGCGTCTTCGCGCGTGACCTTATGCAGTTCTTTCAGGTCGCCGCCGGCAAAAAACGTCTTTTTGGCGGAGGCAATGATGATGCCGCGAATGTTATCCAGGTCTTCCTTCACTTTTGCGGCGGTTTCCGACAGGGCGTCCCGAAAAGCAGCGTTCATGGTGTTGGCGGACTGGCCGGGCATATCGATGGTGAGGGTCAGGATCTGGTCTGAACCCAGTTCGTAACGAATAGCACTCATAATTGGTTCTCCTGGAAAAGTGGACGGGTTCAGACGCGCTCAATGATGGTGGCAATGCCCATGCCGCCACCGACGCACAGTGTGGCCAGGCCGTAGCGCAGCTCGCGCCGCTCCAGCTCATCCAGCAGGGTGCCAAGGATCATGGCGCCGGTGGCACCCAGCGGGTGGCCCATGGCGATAGCCCCGCCGTTCACGTTCACTTTTTCGCCGGGAACCGAGAGTTCCCGCTGGAAGCGCATAACCACAGAGGCGAAGGCCTCGTTCACTTCAAACAGATCGATCTGATCGGCAGTCATGCCCGCCTTTTCCAGTGCCTTGCGCGCTGCCGGGGCGGGGCCGGTGAGCATGATGGTGGGGTCTGTGCTGGTCACGGCCGTGGCGATGATGCGAGCGCGCGGCGTCAGCCCCATGGCTTTGCCCTTGGCTTCACTGCCGATGAGCATGGCGGTGGCACCGTCGACGATACCTGAGGAGTTGCCGGCATGATGAACGTGGTTAATCTTCTCCACGTAGTGGTATTTCTCCCGGGCGACACCGTCGAAGCCCATCTCGCCCATCATCTGGAAGGAGGGTTTCAGGCCGGAAAGGCTTTCCAGGGAAGTGTTGCCACGCACATGCTCATCGCGATCAAGGATCACCACGCCATTCTGGTCAGTGATCGGAATGATGGACTTCGCAAAGTAGCCGTTCTGCCAGGCATTGGCCGCTTTCTGCTGGGATTTCACGGCAAAGCCATCAACGTCTTCACGGCTGAAGCCCTCGAGGGTGGCAATCAGGTCTGCGCCGATGCCCTGGGGCATGAAACCGGTATGCAGATTGGTTTCCGGATCTGTGGCCCAGGCTCCGCCGTCGGAGCCCATGGGCACACGGGACATGGCCTCCACGCCGCCGGCAACCACCATGTCTTCCCAGCCAGAGCGAACTTTCATGGCCGCCAGATTCACGGCTTCCAATCCGGAGGCGCAGAAACGGTTCAGGGTGACGCCCGCCACTTTTTCATCCCAGTCAGCGGCCAGCGCTGCCGTCTTGGCGATATCCGCACCCTGGTCACCCACGGCGGTCACGCAGCCCATCACAATGTCGTCCACCTGGGCGGTATCCAGGCTGTTCCTCTCCTGCAGCGCATGGAGCACCGTGGTCAACAGCGAGATGGGTTTGACGCTGTGAAGTGATCCGTCTTTTTTTCCGCGCCCCCTGGGGGTGCGGACTGCATCGAAGATATAAGCCTCGGTGGTCATTGCTTGTCCTCTGGTCATATTGTTTTCGGGTTTGATTTACCGATGACACAACCATAGCCGGTTGCGGTTGCAGGGGGTAATGACGCGGGCTGCCAATCGCATTGGCGAAATTGCTCATGAACCATGACAAGGAGGGGGCTAGCTTCTATGGTGTTAGAAACCGCAGACGAATTCGGGAGGCGGAAGCCATGTCTCTGCGAGATGCAATCGACAATTTCTACGAGCGGCTGGTGGTGGATGCCATCGAGGCAACGCGGGAGGAGTCTGACACAGCGGACTATCTGACCGATGTTATGTGCGTGGCTCTCAACCGACTGCCCACACGGTATTACCGGCATTCAATCGATATGATGTTTTACCTGGCGGACGAGGAACTCAAGGAGATGAAACAGAAATCCCTGGCCGCCGTAAAGGAAGCCAGGGAATTCGTCAGGGAACATCAGCGGGAGTAGACCGCTGGGCGCCTCAGGCCTCGTTCAGATTGGCGATGGCCCTGTTCAGTCGCTCAGCGAGCTCCGTGTCCGCGTTTTTGCCAGTGCCACCCAGGCACCAGGCTGCCAGCAGTTTCTCTACATCCTGCATTTGATCCGTGCTGTTGTCGGCGGAACCCATGCCATTGGCAAGGCGCTGAACCTGGATTTCCATGCGGCGCTGCTGATCGGCTTCGGGGGAGGGCACGCCGCAAAGGATTTCTGCGCGAATCACCAGCTCGACCGGATCGCTGGCGTCTGACGTTTCGGCCAGCGCAGCCCAGTGCTGAGGCGCTGATTCACTGCCGGACTGGCCCGCTGTGGCCGCCATCACCAGAGACTGCCAGGAAGCCATTTTTGCCTGCAGTCTCAGAGTCGAGAGAATCTTGCTCAGCCGCTGCTTTTCTTGCTGGACCTGTTCTCTGACGCCTTTTGAGAGCGTAGCGGCATCAATATCCTTGAGCGTCGCCAGGGCCGCAGTGACTGCCTGTTCGTCACTTTCCGGGGATATTCCTGAAACCTTATTCAGGCCTGCTTGTGCCGTCTCGTCGGCGGCCCGTGATGCCTGCTGCTGTTCCGAGCGCTCGGCATCACGGCGGGCAAAGATCTGGTCACAGGCCTTTCGGAACGCTTGCCATAGTTTGCGGTCTTCCCGATGGCGGGTGATTCCGATGGCTTGCCAGTCTCCCTGGAGGGCCTTGGCCTGGTTCATGGCCTCCTGAAGCGGCTCGTGTTCGACCAGGGCCTGGGCCTTGTCCACGATCGTCTGTTTCAGGCCTTCGTTCTTGCGCCGTTCCTCGTCCAGGGGTGCTTCCAGCCTCTTGAGCAGTTCATCGAAGCGCTTTTGAACGGCCCGATTGTCGCGGAATTCCACTGGCCAGGCCTCTTTCCACTCCTGGCGGGCGGTCTGGTGGATTCGTTCTGCGGCTTTCCAGTCGATGGAAGACCAGTCGGCATTGTCCAGGAAGCTTTCGAGCTGCTCGCAAATGGCGGAGCGTTTTTCCAGATTGGCCTGTTTGAGGCCGGACTTGGCAGAGAAGTAGGCCTTGCAGGGCTCGTAAGCCTTGTCCGAGGCAGCTTTGAACCGGGACCACAGCGAGCGATCTGAAGAGCCGCCGAGATCGCGCCACTCATTCTGCAACTCCTTGATTCGCTCGGCCTTTGCTTCCGGATCCATTGGCTGCTCTGCCAGGTATTCCATTTGCTCGCACAGGGCAATCTGCTTGGGTTCCGTGGCGAAGCCCTGCCAGTCCGAAAGTTCACGCAATTGCCCGGTAAGCAGCTGCATGCGCGCCTGATAGGGTTTTGCGTGGCGCTGGTCCAGATCCCGGAAGTGCTGTTGTGCCGTTTTGAAGAGCTGTTTGGATTCTTTCAGCTGTTTGGCCTCCAGAGCCTCCTCCAGTTGCCTGATTTCGGCCTCGAGGCGAGTCGTCAGAGCTTTCTGTTGCTCCTGATCAACTCGGGGCTCTGCCGGTTTCTTGCGTTTGCCGGCCAGCTTCCGCAATGGCTCCAGTAGTGCCGGGATGGGATAGCCTTCCGGCCAGTTGATCTCGGCAACCAGTGTCTTTGCCTGGGCACGCTGCTCGTCGGTGGCATCGTCTGCGCGCTCGAGCAGTGCGCCAAGTTCGACGATGGTTTCCCGTTCCTGGGTAATCCGACGGACAGAGCTCAGGTAATTGCGCAGTGCCAGCATGGCGTTTTCGTAGGCTTTCTGTTCCTGCTTCTCCACTGCCGTATCCCGGGTTGCTTCCAGCCAGCGGTTTTCCTGGGTTTTCTGGAGTGCATCCAGGGACGCCAGTGAGGGCAGTGTTTCAGGCGGTTGAGACTTGAGCTCGTCCAGTGTGCGGGTCAGCAGATCCAGGGTTTCCTGACGTTGCAGCTTCTGCTCGCGCTGGCGCTTTTCATCTTCCGCCGCAGATTGCAGGGCCGCAATGCGCTCTTTGCACAGGTGAACCGCTTCGAGAAAGGCCTGGGCCTGTTCCGGTGAGGCGTGTGTTTCCACCTCTGTCCATTGTTTCAGCAGGGCATCGAGCCGGGCCCCATAAAGCTTGGTATCGTCACTCTTCGCCTGATCCTGCGCGTGGCGGGTAAGGGTAGCGATGGTCTGGCTGATGCTGTCCAGCCGGGCCTGTTCTTCGCGCCGCTGCTGCAGTGCCAGTTTAACGATCTGGTAGACACCTTTGTCACGGCCTTTGGCCTGTTTCTGCACGTCCTGCAGGCTGGCTTCGTCGGTCAGTCTGCCTGCAGCGGACTGCCGGATATCCGCGGTAACGCCCTCAATGGCAAGCTTGGCCAGGACATCCTGGGATGGTGCGCTCTCCAGTGTTTTGAGCTGTTCTTCCCTCCGGTCAGTCCGGGTATCTTCCTGTTCCACAGGCTCTGGCTGGGTGGCTTTCCGCTGTTTTGGCGTTGCCTCGGTTGTCTTGCGGGATTTGAACAGTTTCTGGATGAACGCGGCCATAAGAGTATCCTTGGGTGTTGAAACCAGTTCACGGTGTCGGGCAAAGTTGTGCCGCCACCGGCCGTCGGCATCCGGTCAGGGATACCGGGTAGTTTGACTGGTCAGCCTGAGGTGCTGGCCAGCAGGAAAAATTCGCGGCTAGTCTAGCGTTTTGTATGCGTGTGCGGAAAGGGTCTGTATGGCAAAACAGGAAAATGACAACGATCAGGATTACAAGGCCCGGGCAACGGCACTCAGGTTGCTTGCCAGGCGCGAGCACAGTCGCCTCGAGTTAAGCCTTAAACTCCGCCAAAGAAAGCTGCCGGGCGACATTATTAACGCTGTTCTGGATGATTACGAGAAAGAGGGTTGGCTAGACGATGATCGGTTTGCTGACGTCTACGCCCGCCAAAGAATGGACCTTGGTTACGGACCGCTACGGATTCTTGGCGAACTTCAGCAGCGCGGGGTCCACAAGACTCCGGAGTGTGTTGCCGAGATGGCGGAGGAGGATTGGTGTCAGCGAGCTATCGGTATCCGCGATAAGCGTTTCGGCCTGGCGGATCTGAGTGACGACTGGGACGAAAAAGTGCGGCAGGCGCGTTTTCTGAATCGTAGGGGCTTTTCCGCCAGTCAGGTGGAGCGCGCGCTCGAGGCTCGTAGCGAATAGCCGGCGGAAATCAGATTCTTCAAAGGGTTGGCGGTATCATGCCCAGTTCTGCGGGCAGGCCGGCCCTGAGCTTTCCGTCCGTTTGCAGCTCGCCTGATCGGCCTTCCGGCGCCCGGCTTTCCTCCATCTGTACGATCTGTTCCTCTGCTTCGGTCGCCGGGATACCCGGCTGGTTGAGCCGGGCGAGTACATCGTAATAGCGCCGTATATTCTGGACGTAGATCACCGGTTCGTGGCCCCGGGCATAGCCAAAGCGGGTCTTGGTATACCATTCCTTCTCGGCCAGTAACGGCAGGAATTCCTTTACGTCCATCCACCGGTCAGGGTCTCGTCCCGCGCCTTCTGTAAGTCGTCGGGCGTCCTCCAGATGCCCGAAACCCACGTTGTAGGAGGCGAGGGCGAACCAGGTGCGGTCTGGCTCCGGGATTCGTTCCGGGATTTTTTCGTGCACGATCCGGAAATACTTGGCGCCGCCCTGAATGCTTTCTTCGGCGTCCAGGCGGTTATTGATGCCGATATGGCTGGCGGTGTTCCTGGTCAGCATCATCAGTCCACGGACCCCGGTGGGCGATACCGCATTGGGGCGCCAGTGGGACTCCTGGTAACCAATGGCTGCGAGCAGTCGCCAGTCCATGTTGAACTCGCGGGCATAGTCGCGAAACAGCGACTCGTATTTGGGCAACCGGTTCTCCACATGATGCATGAAGGTTCGGGCACCCACGTAATTCAGTCGATCAAGGTGGCCATAGAAGCGCTCGGAAATCTGGGCCAATGTTCCGTTGGTCTCGAGACTTTCCAGGAACTGGCGGGCCGCTTTTGCCAGGGAATCATCCTGCGCTGACGGGAAAAACCAGGCCAGTTCACCGGGTTCTCCAAGGGTAAAGGCCTCCTTCACCATCGGGTAGAATACGTGGTTAAGGTCGAGCTCGTTGGAGGAAACCATTGCGTAGGGGAATTCGCCGCTTTCAACGCGGGACAGAACGCCCGCGGCGTCCAGTCCGGGATGCACCTCCCATTCAAGCTCTGCGTTTTCCCGGCGGGCTTCATTCAGGCGGTGCTCGTGGTTGCTGTCGGATACCACGTGCACCGTTTTCCCGATCAGGTCTTGTAATGATTCAGGCCGCTCGACATCGCGGTTATAAACCAGGATCGACTGGGCGGTGATGCCGGTCGCTACGGTGCGATACTGATTGGCAGTATGGGGTTGCCTGGAGAGCCCGAGCATCCCGAAGTGGGCGTAGTTCTTTTCCAGAACGGACAGGATTTCTGTGTTGTTATCGGCAACGCGGACCCGGAGCTTTACGCCAAGTTCCTCGGCGAACAGTTTTGCCAGTTCGTAATCATAGCCGGTGGGGCCGTCTTCACTTTCCACATAGATAGACGGCGCCGTCCGGGTAATCACATGCAGCACCCCCTCATCACGGATTTCCTGGAGAGTGCTGGGCTGTGAGCATCCGGTCAGTATCAGGGCAGTGCCGAGGAAGAAAACAATCCCGGCGGATGCGCTTTTGAAAGCAGCAAATATCTTTGGCAAGTCCATGGACTCCGTCACTGCTGGATCATCTGGTTGTAGCGTCGCATAAAGCCACGCAACCTTGTCTATCCTGAGCGTGGAATTCCTTTCCACACATTCAATGATCCTTGGTGTCGGAGGCCTGGTCAATAAAGCTGGTTAATTAATGTGCAAAACAATGTTAATTGTACAGCCCGGGATTAACGCCTCAAGCGCTGTATCCTGACCCCGCTTTCGAGTATCATGTCGGCCTTTCAAATTGCACCCAGACTTCCCCGTTTCGCGCGATACAGGTTGATATCATGCTTGAACTTCGCGGCGCTCCCGCGCTCTCGCCATTCCGCTCCCGCAAATTGCATTCCCGGATTCAGGATATCGTGCCTGAAATCGAGCATGTTTATGCTGAGTTCATGCACTTTGTTGACCTGGAGGCAGACCTCTCGGACGCGGAGCAAGCTATTCTGGACCGGCTCCTGACCTATGGCCCGAGTGTGCCGGTGGAAGAGCCTGACGGCGTGCTTTTCCTGGTTGTGCCTCGCCCCGGCACGCTCTCGCCCTGGTCCAGCAAGGCAACGGACATCGCCCGGAACTGTGGCTTGCGGCAGATACATCGGATTGAGCGGGGCACGGCCTATTACATTCGTTCGGGGCGCAAGCTTGGCCTGGAACAACGCGAGAAAATCGCAGCGCTGCTGCATGACCGCATGACTCAGAAAGTATTTCATGAGATGGGCGGCGCAGAGCTGTTGTTCAGCCATGAAGAGCCTCGGCTCCTGGGGAGGGTGCCAGTTCTCGCCGGTGGCCGCGATGCCCTGGTGGAAGCCAACTCGCGCCTGGGGCTGGCGCTTGCCGAAGATGAAATTGACTACCTGGTTAAGTCCTTCACGGATCTTGAACGGGATCCGACCGACGTGGAACTCATGATGTTCGCCCAGGCGAACTCCGAGCATTGTCGCCACAAGATATTCAACGCGTCCTGGGATATTGACGGCGAGGGTCAGGAAAAATCCCTGTTCGCCATGATCCGGAATACCTTCGAAATGAACAGCGAGGGCGTGCTATCGGCCTACAAGGACAATGCCTCGGTTATTCGGGGTAGTCGTGGTGGCCGCTTCTTCCCGGACCCCGAGACGGGTGTCTACGGATATAACGAAGAAGAAATCCATATTCTGATGAAGGTGGAAACGCACAACCACCCGACGGCGATTGCTCCTGCCGCCGGCGCCGCCACGGGCTCCGGCGGCGAAATTCGCGACGAAGGTGCTACCGGCCGGGGTTCCAAGCCCAAAGCGGGTCTGACTGGTTTCACAGTCTCAAACCTGAATCTGCCGGACGATCCCCAGCCATGGGAAATCAACTACGGCAAACCTGAACGCATCGCTTCACCGCTCGACATCATGATTGAAGGGCCTATTGGTGGCGCGGCATTCAATAACGAATTCGGACGTCCCAACCTGGCGGGCTACTTCCGGACCTTTGAGGAGAAAGTGCCCGGAGCCGCCGGCGAAGAAGTCCGCGGTTACCACAAGCCGATCATGATTGCCGGTGGTCTTGGCAATATTCGTGAGGAGCATGTTGAAAAGGGCAATATCCCGGTGGGCGCGAAACTCATCGTGTTGGGTGGGCCCTCCATGCTGATCGGTCTGGGCGGTGGTGCGGCTTCGTCCATGGACTCGGGCTCCAGTAACGAAAATCTGGACTTTGCGTCAGTGCAGCGGGACAACCCCGAGATGGAGCGTCGGTGTCAGGAAGTTATCGACCGCTGCTGGCAGATGGGCGACAGGAACCCTATTGCGTTCATCCATGATGTGGGCGCCGGTGGTCTGTCCAACGCTATGCCTGAGCTTGTCAAAGATGGCGGTCGCGGCGGTAAATTCGAGCTTCGCGACATTCCCAGTGACGAGCCGGGAATGTCTCCGCTGGAAATCTGGTGTAACGAATCCCAGGAACGGTATGTGATGGCAGTGGCTCCGGAAAACCTGGAGCAATTTGACGCCCTGTGCCGCCGCGAGCGCTGCCCCTATGCCGTGATAGGCGAGGCGACAGAAGCTCATCATCTGGAATTGGGCGATTCCTACTTCGACGACAAGCCGGTTGATCTGCCGATGGAAGTGCTGTTCGGCAAACCGCCGCGCATGCATCGGAGTGTCAGCCGCGCTTCCTTTACGAAGCCCATTTTCGACTCCACCAAAATCGATCTGGATGATGCCATTCGCCGCGTTCTGCGTCTGCCGTCTGTTGGCTCCAAGAGCTTTTTGATCACCATTGGTGACCGGACCATTACCGGCCTGGTTGCTCGGGATCAGATGGTTGGGCCCTGGCAGGTTCCGGTGGCTGATGTGGCTGTGACGGCCACCTCCTTCGATGTTCGCACCGGTGAAGCAATGGCCATGGGCGAGCGCACGCCGGTCGCCACGATCGATGCGCCCGCGTCCGGTCGCATGGCCGTCGGTGAAGTGATTACCAATATGGCGGCAGCGCCGATCGGCAAGTTGGCCGATATCCGGCTCTCTGCAAACTGGATGGCCGCTGCTGGCCACCCGGGTGAAGATGAGAATCTCTACGAGACCGTTCGCGCCGTAGGCATGGAATTGTGCCCGGAGCTTGGAATCACGATCCCCGTGGGCAAGGACTCCATGTCCATGAAGACCATGTGGGAAGAAGACAGCGGCGAACAGAAAAGCGTGACTGCACCGCTTTCATTGATTGTCAGTGGTTTTGCACCGGTTATTGATGTTGCAAGGACGCTGACTCCCCAGCTGGTCAAGGATGCTGGCGAGACAGATCTGATCCTCGTGGATCTTGCTGCTGGCCAGAACCGCCTCGGGGGCTCCGCTCTGGCTCAGGTTTACCGTCAGGTCGGTGCAGTTGCACCGGATCTGGATGACCCGGAGGACATCAAGGCTTTCTTTGCGGTTATTCAGGGTCTGAACAGCGACGGTAAGCTCCTGGCCTATCACGATCGTTCAGACGGCGGCCTGTTCGTCACCCTTGCTGAAATGTGTTTCGCCGGCCACTGTGGGGTTGATATCAAGCTGGATGGCCTCGCCGAGGATCGCAGTCAGTTTGCCCGGGAACTTTTTAATGAAGAGCTGGGTGCCGTCATCCAGGTACGCAGGGAAGACACCGGTTTTGTCCTGCAGCAGTTCTCTGCCGCGGGTCTTGGGGATTACATCAGTGTTATCGGTAGCCCGAATGATACTGACAACCTTCGCCTGACCTTCGAAGGTAGCACTGTGGTGGATGAATCCCGGGTGGAGCTCCAGCGCCTGTGGTCCGAGACCAGTTACCGTGTTCAGTCGCTCCGGGATAACGCCGATTGCGCTCGTGAAGAATTCGATAACCTGCTTGACGCAGAGGATCCCGGTCTCCACGCCGAACTCTCTTACGACATCAACGACGACGTGGCTGCCCCTTATATCAACAAGGGAGCCCGTCCAAAAGTTGCGGTTCTGCGGGAGCAGGGTGTCAATGGTCAGGTTGAGATGGCAGCCGCATTCGACCGTGCCGGCTTCGATTCTGTCGACGTGCATATGAGCGATCTGCTCTCCGGCCGGGTTACGCTGGAAGGCTTTAACAGCCTGGTTGCCTGTGGCGGTTTCTCCTACGGTGACGTTCTGGGCGCTGGCGAGGGTTGGGCCAAGTCGATTCTGTTCAGCGATCGCGTCAGGGACCAGTTTGCGGCGTTCTTTAATCGCCAGGACACGCTGGCGCTGGGTGTGTGCAATGGCTGTCAGATGCTCTCCAATCTTCACGAACTGATTCCGGGAAGTGAGGGCTGGCCACGTTTCGTACGCAACCAGTCCGAGCAGTTTGAGGCGCGCCTGGTTATGGCTGAGGTGATGCCGTCACCGTCGGCGTTCATGGATGGCATGGCCGGTTCCCGTATGCCGATTGCCGTTGCTCACGGCGAGGGCAGGGTTGAGTTTGCCAGCGGCACCTCGGCAGAAGCTCTCTCCGAGAACGAGTTGGTGGCGCTGCGCTATGTGGATAATCGGGGGCAGGCGACCGTACGCTATCCCTACAACCCGAATGGATCCGAAGCCGGTATTACTGGTGTGACGACGCGCGATGGCAGGGTCACCATCATGATGCCGCATCCCGAGCGAGTGTTCAGGGCTGTCCAGCATTCCTGGCGCCCCTCAGAATGGCAGGAAGATGGTTCCTGGATTCGCATGTTCCGAAATGCGAGACGCTGGTTCGGCTGATTTTCCGTTCCAGTGACAAGCCGGTTTTGGGTGCGCTCAACATGAGTGTTTATTCCAAAGCCGGCTTTTTTGTTTTGCGCCCTTTTTTTGGGCGTTTTTCAAGGGAAAAAATCGGCAAAAATGGCAAAAATCCCCTTGACTCAGTATTTTTATGCACATTGCTGGTGCCTCCCTGTTTGTTCTGTGCACAAAGAGCGGGAATTTGGTTCAACTTTTGCTCAAAAGTCATAACCAATTGAAAAATATAGAATAAATGAATCAGGTGATTTTGTCGCCAATTTAACGGAAGTGCAGTGATTACGGGGTTTGAGGGCGTGTTCCCAAAAACTTTCCCCAGAGTTATCCACAGATTCTGTGGGTAAGTATCTAAGCTATTAATCTGTACAAAAAATATCCGACCTGAAGGAGGTTTTTCGATGTACAAGATGTGTTATTTCGTTCCGGAGACTCACGTCGAAAAAACCAAACAGGCATTGTTCGATGCCGGCGCCGGTCGAATCGGTGATTACGATTCCTGTGCCTGGCAATGTCTTGGAAGAGGGCAGTTTCGTCCGCTTGAAGGAAGCGATCCGTTTCTCGGTCATGCCGGGGAGATTGAAGCGGTGGATGAATACAAGGTTGAGCTGGTTTGCGCCGACGAGCTGATAAAGGATGCTCTCGCGGCACTCAAGCAGGCCCACCCATACGAGGAGCCCGCTTACGAAATCTATCGAATGGAGGAATTGTAGTCGCCCGCGCTACTTGCGGTCTTTCGCCATGGGGTGGCGGATATCACTCACGTGAACCCCGAAGGATTCGCGGCTGTAGTCAGACAGGAAAAGTTCCAGGGTTCGCTTGACGGTCGGGAACGAGATTTCTTCCCAGGGAATCTCGTCCAGGCCGAACAGTCTGGATTCGAGGGACTCCTCACCTGCACCAAACTGACCGTCTTTCAGTGTGGCCCGGTAGAACATGTGAACCTGATTGATGTGCGGGACGTCGATGATGGAATAGAGGCCTTCAATGTTAACCTCTGCAAGCGCCTCTTCCATCGTTTCCCGCTCCGCGGCCTCGATGGTGGTTTCGGCGTTCTCCATGAAACCCGCAGGCAGCGTCCAGTAACCATAGCGAGGTTCGATAGCGCGGCGACACAGCAGTATCTGGCCCTCCCACACGGGCACCGTGCCGGCGACAATGCGTGGGTTCTGGTAATGTATGGTATCGCAGCTGACACAGACATAGCGGTGACGGTTATCGCCTTCGGGGATGCGTTGTTCAACCGGATGGCCGCATGTGCTGCAGTACTTCATGATTTTCCCCGTATACTTAAATTGGTTTGGTAGTCAGTTTAACGATCCCGGCTGCCTCTGTCTCATCCAACCTCCGGATGTACCGTGGAGATGAACATTGCGTGATTTACTTGCCGAGCGCCTGGCCGGCTATGCACCGCGCCAGTTGGCCCTGGATTATCCTGAGGCAGGCATACTGGTTCCGGTAACCGACGATCTGAAAAACCCGGAGATGATCTTTACGCTCAGGTCCGAGAATCTGAGCACCCATCGCGGGCAGGTCGCCTATCCCGGCGGCAAAAGGGATTCGGAAGATCCGTCTCTGGCAGCAACGGCGTTACGTGAAACCCATGAAGAGATCGGATTGCCGCCGGATCAAGTACAACTAATTGCGCCGCTCAGTCAGGTGATGTCCCGCTACGGAATTCTAGTTACACCTTACGTTGGTGTGATTCCCGGAGATCATCCTTTGGAGCCAAACCCCCATGAAATCGAAAGTGTATTCCGCGTGCCTCTATCGTTTTTTCTGGAAGACAGGCGGGAGCGCACAGATGCTCTGGATTTCCTGAACCATACGTTTTACGTACCCTGCTACCGTTGGGAACGCTACGAGATCTGGGGCCTGTCGGCAGTGGTTCTGGTTGACTTCCTGAACGCTGTGTACGATGCCGGAATCGATCTGCTTGAACCGCCTGAAGGAGGCTGAGAATGTTTTACCAGTTGAATGACCGAACGCCGGAACTGGAAGGTGAGGGTCACTTTGTGGCCGAGAACGCGTCGGTGATAGGCCGTGTCCGGCTGATGGATAAGGCCAGCGTCTGGTTCAATGCCGTTCTACGTGGTGACAACGAGTGGATCACCATTGGGCCTGAAACAAATGTTCAGGACGGTTCGGTACTGCATACAGACCCGGGTATGCCTCTTACTCTGGGTAAGGGTGTAACGGTTGGTCACAAGGTAATGCTCCATGGGTGCGAGATTGGTGACTACTCTTTAATTGGCATAAATGCTGTGGTTCTGAACGGAGCAAAGATTGGCAAGCACTGCCTGATTGGCGCCAATGCTCTCATTCCCGAAGGAATGGAGGTGCCTGACGGCTCCATGGTTGTCGGTTCGCCGGGCAAGATCAAGCGGGAGCTCAACGATAGCCAGAAGAAGATGCTGGAAATGAGTGCGCAGCACTATGTTCAGAATGCTGCTCGCTACGCCGATGAGCTCAAGCCCTGCGAGCCGAAAAAATGAGTGTTGCTGACAAGGTCCGATCGCCCTGCGTAAGCATCTGCGCGCTTGATGAAAATGACATCTGTGTGGGCTGCCATCGAAGTGGGGATGAGATCACCCTCTGGACCAGGATGGATGACGACGAACGGCGCGAGGTGCTCCGGAAAGTGGCGGAGCGCGAAAAAGGTTCCCTGATTCACGGCTAACATAGGTGTTGGTAAATCATGACTGACTCAGTTCGAATTGGTACTCCCCTTAAAGGTAATGCCTTCAGGGTTTTGTTTTGTGGATCCGGTGAGCTTGGCAAGGAAGTTGTCATTGAACTTCAGCGCTATGGCGTCGAAGTGATCGCTGTCGACAGATATGCGGATGCGCCTGCCATGCAGGTGGCGCATCGGAGCCATGTCATCGACATGCTGGACGGCGCCAGCCTGCGCAGTGTTATCGAACAGGAAAAGCCGGATCTGATTGTTCCGGAGATTGAAGCGATTGCCACGCCGGAGTTGGTAAAGCTCGAAGAGGAAGGCTATCGCGTCATCCCCACCGCCAGAGCGGTGAACCTCACCATGAACCGTGAAGGAATCCGGAGGCTCGCGGCTGAAGAGCTCGGGCTGCCTACCTCACCCTACCGCTTTGCGGGTACCCGGGAAGAATACCTTGCCGCCGTGAACGAAATAGGCCTGCCACTTGTGGTAAAGCCGGTCATGAGCTCGTCGGGCAAGGGGCAGAGTACCGTCAAGACCGAGGATGATATTGAAGCGGCCTGGGAATATGCCCAGTCTGGCGGGCGTGCCGGTAAGGGAAGGGTGATTGTCGAAGGCTTTGTGGACTTTGACTATGAGATTACCCTGCTCACCGTCAAGCACCGTGATGGCGTATCTTTTTGTGAGCCCATCGGGCACAGGCAGGAAGATGGAGACTATCGGGAATCCTGGCAACCACAGCCAATGGCCCCGCTGGCCTACGAGCGTTCGGCCGAAGTTGCCCGCGCTGTGGTCGAAAACCTCGGTGGCTATGGCATCTACGGTGTGGAGCTGTTTGTTAAGGAAGACAATGTCTGGTTCTCCGAGGTTTCGCCGCGTCCGCACGATACTGGCCTGGTTACGTTGGTCTCACAGGACCTGTCCGAATTTGCTCTGCATGCCCGAGCCATTCTGGGTTTGCCCATTCCCGCGATACGGCAGACTGGTCCCTCGGCATCAGCCGTGATTCTTCCTGAGGGCGATTCGGCGTCCGTATCGTATTCCGGTCTTGAGACAGCGCTTTCCGAGCCGGATACTCAATTGCGTTTGTTCGGCAAGCCCGAGTTGAAGGGGCGCCCTCGAATGGGCGTTGCCCTGGCGAAGGGCGCAACGGTGGATGAAGCGCGCAAGAAAGCTCGCGACTCGGCAAATTCGATTACCGTTGAACTGTGAGGTTCACCCAGGCCTGGCTCTGATCAGCCAGGCTTATGAAGGTTTGATGACGATTTCCGAAAAAATTCGGAACGAACCGTTGACACCTTCAGGCAGGTCTGTAGAATGCGCATCTCTTTCGAGGGGAGCACCGCTGAGGCGGCTGAGGAATCGAAAGATAACTGTTTGAAAGCGCTGAAGAAAATGAGTTTCAAAATTCTTCAGAAAGCAGTTGACAGGCAAGCGATTCACTGTAGAATGCGCGCCTCGAAACAAGCAGTAAGCCGGGTCATTTTTCGGCGCTTTCCGGAGACGGAAAACATCGAAAAATAAACGGTTGACAAGGCGGCGCTACGATGTAGAATACGCGGCCTTGATTGAGCAACAGCTCAAACGCTCTTTAAAAAGTTGACCAAGTAATTCGTGTGGGCGCTGGCCGAGGTATTTCGGATATG
>Ga0189289_10122_pt1 | contig 87842 bp, 69 predicted proteins | sample UW106minimetaG_FD_130313 | JGI IMG/M metagenome (GOLD analysis project Ga0189289, IMG submission 130313) | Marine microbial communities from the Costa Rica Dome - UW106 mini metaG | ecosystem: Environmental > Aquatic > Marine > Oceanic > Photic zone | place: Costa Rica: the Eastern Pacific...
ATATTGGTTTCGACATGACCTTAGACTTCACGATAATGCTGCTATTTCTGCGCTGTGTGAAGCAGTTCAGCAGGTTACTTTTCTTTATATTCTTGATGATAAAGCGTTTACACCTACGACATATGGTTTTGCGCCTATGGGGAAACATAGGCACACATTCCTGCTTCAAACACTCGTGGATTTAAAACGGCAATTAGCTAAGCTCGGACATGATTTGCTCATTGTCAAAGGCGACCCTGCTGAGTGTTTAGTTCAATTGATGAAGTCCGGACAATATTCTCACCTTGGGGTAAGCGAGCACTGTGGTTTTGATGAGAGAGCACAATTAAATACAGTAAAGCGCTTTTTCGATTCGGTAACAGTAATAGAAACTCCTACGTTTGGCTTATTTGATGCACAAACCCTTCCTTTCAACATCGAAGAGATGCCCGACGTTTTTAGTCCTTTTCGCAGAAAAGTGGAAAAGCACTGTAAGCCATTATCTGTCCACCCACCCATGGAAAGCTTACCAAGCCCTTTTACACCGCAATTAGATGAGTCTTTTTTATTCGCCATTGATACTGATTTACCAAGCCCGTCTCAATCATCGTTTGTTGGAGGTGAAACAGCAGCGCTGACTCATTTAAATACTTATCTCTTCGATTGGAAAGCTGCAGCAACGTATAAAGACACAAGGAACGCTTTAGATACTTGGCAAGACAGTACCAAGCTTTCGGCCTGGTTAGCGAACGGGTCGCTGTCTGCACGGGAAGTCATTCGGCAAGTTCAACAGTTTGAAGCAACCGTTGAAAAAAACGATTCCACTTATTGGATATACTTTGAATTACTTTGGCGCGAATTTTTTCATTGGTTACAGTGTAAATACGGGGCCAACTGGTTTCGTTTTAGCGGTATCCAGGGTAAAAAGCCGTCGACACAGCATTGTCCGGAAACCTTTGCGTTATGGTGCGAAGGAAAAACCGGTTACCCGATAGTCGATGCTTGCATGCGACAACTCGCTGAAACTGGCTATATGTCAAACCGAGGCAGGCAACTGGTTGCGAGCTGTTTTGTTCACGAACTAAGGCAGGACTGGCGATACGGTGCAGCGTGGTTTGAGCATCAATTAATCGATTACGATGTGGGGAGTAATTGGGGCAATTGGCTTTACTTAGCTGGTGTTGGAAGCGACCCTCGCGGCCACAGACAGTTCAACCTTCAAAAGCAGACTGAGATTTATGATTCGGACGGCCAATTTCGTAAAAAGTGGTTGTAGTTAGTTCGTCATATGGTTCCAGTACATTCTAAACAATCTGTGACTGTCATATGGTTTAAACGTGACCTTCGTCTTCGAGACCACGAGCCTCTCTACCGTGCAGTTGAAAAAAACGAAAACATTCTTCCGCTTTTTTGTTGGGAACCTTCCCTTATAGCCGACCCGCATATGGACATGCGTCATTGGCAATTTATCCAGCAAAGTATCGACGACATTAACGCCCAGTTGCCTTCAGACGCCCGTTTACTGACCTTACACTGTGAAGTTATTGATGCGCTCGACCTTATTGCCCAGCATTACGCTATTTCAGCGGTTAGGAGTTACCAAGAAATAGGGTTGAGCGTTACGCATAACCGTGATATTTCAGTTGGTAACTATTTGAAGAAAAAGAAAATAAACCATATTGAGTCCCAGTATGGCGCAGTGATGCGTGGTTTGCCTCACCGTGAGCAATGGCAGCAAAACTGGGATCGTCACTTTACAACGAAAACCTATGATATTGATATAAACAGCGTTAATTGGGTCGACTGGACCCAGCACAACAACATCAATACTGCTTGCAAAAATTTAGATGAGCTTGGTCTGTTTAATTGTCATATTACTAGTCAAACCGGCACTCATTTTAGCGAGAAATCGAATTATTATCGGCAGGATGTTTTAGACAAGTTAAAAAAATTAAACAAGATGCAGCCAGGCGGTGAAAGGCGTGCTTGGCAAGTATTAAAAGATTTTTTCGATGCTAGAGGACAATACTACCATCAACATATTTCTAAGCCGGAATATGCAAGACGGGCATGTTCTCGTTTAAGTCCCTACTTGGCATGGGGCAATCTATCAATTAAGCAAGTTTACCAAAGCGTTCAACATCAAAAGCAGACGAAAAAGTTACTGCCGAATTCTGATAGAAAACAATGGAGTCGCGCCCTAGCCGCTTTAACGTCTCGGTTACATTGGCACTGCCATTTTATTCAAAAATTTGAGAGCGAACACAGTATTGAATGGCGACCAATGAATAGTGGATACGAAAACTTTCCGTTTATAGATGGTCCAGAAGCCGAGCGTCGCTTTTACCTTTGGACAATGGGATTGACCGGCTATCCGTTGGTAGATGCCTGCATGCGAGCACTTAAGTATACCGGGTACTTAAACTTTCGAATGCGCGCCATGGTAACCAGTTTTCTGTGTCATCACCTAAATGTACATTGGCTAAAGGCAGCGCATTATTTGGCAACACAGTTCTTAGATTTTGAGCCAGGTATTCATTACCCCCAAATACAGATGCAGGCTAGCGTAACCGGCATTCACACCGTGCGGTTATACAACCCTGCAACACAATCTTCAAAATTAGATCCTGAAGGTGTATTCATTAAGAAGTGGGTGCCAGAACTTGCTAAATTACCCAGTGAAGCTGTTCACGCCCCTAACTTATTGCCGCCCCTAGAAGCGCAAATGTTAGATTTTGACGTTGAACGCGACTACGTTGAACCGCTCGTTGATATAACAGAGAATAATCGCATCACGGCAAAGCGCTTATGGGACTATCGCGAGCGAGATGATGTGGTTAAAGAAGCGCATCGCATTGTGAAACGCCACACCATGCAAAATAGTCCAAGTCGTGCATGGCTGAAAACAAAAATTAAATAAACCGGCTAACGGTTATTTTTGCGAAGCCATTCATTCAGTAGTTTAATTTGTCCGCATTTGTAAGCTGCGTACATAAGCCGCATCGCATTTGACATAGCTTCACTGTCAGTCCAGCCAGTTTTGTCGCGTATTTCGTCATAACATGCCTTTGCTTCAGGGCTAACATAGCCTCTTACAAGTTTCTTACCTGCGTCTTTTTGCCTTTCTCTGAACCTTCGTTGTTTATCAGCGTTGGCTTTAGCTCTATCTGCGGCACTCTTTTTAATGCTTTTTTTCGTTGTTTGTTCTGTCATAGTTTTCACACAATGTTACGTTACTGTAGAGCTTGTATTTAGAAGTCGTACAAAAATCACACGAGTAGAACGATGTTTGTACAAGCCAAAGTTGCTAAACCTATATTAGCATGCGTTTTTCTTCAGAAAAATGACTGTTCAGAGTTGTTTGGCGTACAACTGTTCGCTAAATTAGCAGCGTCACTTTAATAACAGCAACGAGTTGGGAATGTCAGAGAAGAAAAATAGTTTTAACAAAGAAGATTTATTGGCGTGTAGCCGTGGTGAAATGTTTGGCCCAGGTAACAGTCAACTTCCCGCACCTAACATGTTAATGATGGACCGCGTAGTTTCAATTACAGAAGATGGCGGTGAGCATGGGAAAGGCGAAATTATCGCTGAATTAGATATTACCCCCGATTTATGGTTTTTTGATTGTCACTTCCCAGGTGATCCGGTAATGCCGGGATGCCTAGGCCTAGACGCGATGTGGCAGTTAGTTGGTTTCTTCTTAGGTTGGAGCGGCGGCCCTGGTAAAGGCCGAGCTTTAGGTGTAGGTGAAGTTAAATTTACCGGTCAAATCCTTCCAACCGCTAAGAAGGTAACGTATAAGATCACGATGAAGCGCGTGATAAAGCGTAAACTCTTCATGGGTATGGCAGATGGTTCAGTAGAAGTTGATGGCCGTGAGATTTACGTAGCGAAAGATTTGAAAGTTGGCTTGTTCCAAGATACCTCAAACTTCTAGACTGCCTTTATAGAGCTATAAAGGCAATTACCGTTGACCTACAAAAAAGCCCCTTTTCAGGGGCTTTCCTTTTTGCATAATCAGTTCATAAAAGAGAAGTGTTATTTAACACTTAAACCTAAGTGTCTGTCTTCTACTGCCTCGCGCCATCCACCTAACCACTGTGAACGTGCATCGTTTTGCTGAAATGGACAATTTTCCTTTGAACGACCGCTAATGCCAGCTTGATAGCCTTTCGAATGGGCGCGTGTCAGTTTATCTCTTTTTTGTCTTTTCATTGATTAGCCTCTTTTGTTTGTTGAAAGTACAACAAATCATTTTCTCGAGCGCTCTACATCATTTCGGTTGATAGTGCCGGAAAAGTGATTGCGTACAATACTGTGATAGTGCAATTAACTAAATGGTTCAAGAAAAATAAAAAATAAAAGGGCTTGACAAAATTTAAATAAATGAAGTTTCTATGAAATTTATGTTACATTTTTTATGCATAAATATGTCTTTTTTTACGTTTTTTAGGCATAAAAAAAGCCACGCATAGGTGGCTCTTTTAATATTGATTGCATATTGTCCAAATGGTCAGCTATTTCTTTAAACGTCTACGCACAAATACTGCAGCAAATAGACCAAAAAATGCGAGTAAACCTGTTGCAGCTCCTTTTCGCTCATAGGGCTGTTCGTCCTCAGGAATTTCACATTCATCTATGGAACCATTCGATAACGGAGACAGTTTAACCGCCACTACGGAGTCGATTTCTTCTGTTTCACCGTCTGAATTAATTATATCGTTACCCGTTACATACTTGTTCGTAGCTTTAATTCTCGCATTCGCAATGATCTCATTATCATCGTTGATGTCTACTGCTTCAATTAGCTCATATGGGTTATCACAAGAAACTAAATCATTTAAGTTAGTAAACTCTTCAGTATCAATGTTGTACATAAATGCCGCTGTATCGCGAAGCGTATCACTCGTTGCATCCACGTCTGCCTTACCCACTACGATATTATTATTGTTAATGGCATTCGCAGTCACACCAGCACTCACGAAGAAGCCATCAGGGTAATGCTGTTCTTGGGTATCAAGGTTGTATACAAACAAACGAGAGCGTGCGATATCGCTTTGTGAACGAAGCACTGCACCCGTCACCCAATTTTCATCATTAATTGCGATAGCCTGGCTAATGATATTTTCTTCGCGTGGAAGAAGTTCAATGGTTTCACCGTCTCTGAAAACCGTTGCAACTCGTTCACTTTCAGTCCTGCCTGATGTATTTGGGCGCGTTATCGTAATGCGATCTCCAGTAAGGCCTTCACCGACTGCGATACCTTGGTTATTTATGTCATAGGCATACGTGAAATAGTGGCGTGTATCGTCTTCATCAGGTTCAAATAATAACGGGTAGGTATCGGTGCTGATTACATCGCCGTTGACATCGATCTGCCAAATGGTAGCGTTAACCTCAGACAGCAATACGAAGCTCGGTAAGTAATTTGTAGATGAATTAATGAAGTAGCTAGAAATACGTGGAACAGCAAAATCGCCATTATAAATAGTAAACAGGCAGCGACCTTCAGATGTGTCACCACGAGACTCATCGTCTGTACACGTTTCAACAGCATCGGCAACATCATCGCGGAAACTAACAGTACTGAAACCTGCAACCTGTAAGTTTGCGTTTATTGCTCGAGCTGAAGAGAACCCTCCTACAGTGTCATCAACAGCTGGAAGTACTTTAGTCTCTCCAGATGCTTGAACAAAGGCTTGTTGTGCTGACTCTGGATACGTGTAGTTTAATGTATCGCCATCTTCGTTCTCATATGGGTCTAGAACAACCAGTCCCGAAGAATCACCGACAATAAAGTTACCGTTCAAGCTGTCACGACCAGTCGATTCAACAGATCGCGTATAGTCATCAAATTTGTCTGTAACTTCATCAAGACCTGGTACTAATGATATATCTTGAGTGTCGGTTGCATAGGTTCTATACGACGCTAGCTTCTGTCCCGTTGTAAGATTTGGGTTCGATAGAAGATAATTTACTACCGTGGTATAGTCTATGTCTGTAAAAACACCCTGGCGTGCGTCATCTTCGTTTTCTAGACTCTCACCGAACTGGTCAAAAAAAGTCGTGTCTTCTTCAAGCTGCTCTGCGTCGATTGGTGGATTGAACTCCAGTTGAACGACAGACAACATTTTGCCTGAGTTATCAATCGAACGAGCAAAATTGTTTCTAGCGGTATCCTGTAAAGGAAGAGGCGTCACTGAATAGGTCGCGGCGAATGCCGAAACACTTCCTGTTGCCAACAGAACGGCGGCGGCAAGCTGAGTTCGTTTCATTTAAAATCCTATTTACTGCTGATTATCTTCCAGCATACTTTCTAGTTCATCCCAGCGCGCATATTTCTGGGAAAGTAATTCTTCTTTATCTGCCAACTCGGCTAACGCCTTGGCAGTAATGTCACTGTCTTGTTTGAAAAAGTCCGGGTCGTTCACTTTTTCTTGCATAGCCTCAAGCTCTTCCTCAAGTGTCTCTAGTTCTTTCGGCAAGGACTCAAGTTCACGCTGGTCTTTGTATGATAGCTTTTTCGTCTTACGGGGAGAAGACTTAGCACTAGGACTGTCTGAAGCTGAATTAGTTTCATTCTTTACCTTGGCTTTTTCTTCCTTTTCGATTTGCTGACGTTTTTCCTGTTGCTCTTTATACCAGTTTTCTACGTCAGTGAAACCCCCAATAAATTCGCGAAGCATTCCATTACCCTCGAATACCACGCTACTATTTGCTACGTTATCAACAAATTCCCTATCGTGACTGACTAAAAGCACGGTGCCGGTATATTCGTTGAGTAAGGTTTCGAGCATTTCCAAGGTTTCAACGTCTAAGTCATTGGTAGGCTCATCCAGCACCAAAACGTTGCTCGGTTTAAGCATCAGTTTTGCTAGCATAAGGCGGTTTTTTTCTCCACCTGATAGCGACTTAACCGGTGCATTAACGCGTTCAGGCGTAAACAAGTAATCTTGCAAATAGCTGATCACATGGCGTGGGTGACCATTTACCATCAGATCGCGTTTACCGTCACCTACCGCGTCTATCACAGACTTTTCTAAATCCAACCCGTGGCGGTGCTGGTCAAAGTAAGCAACTTCAAGGTTAGTGCCTTGTTTGCAGTTGCCGCTATCGGGCTGGAGTTCGCCGAGTAGAAGCTTGATAAGCGTACTTTTACCGCTACCATTAGGACCAATGAGAGCAAGCTTGTCACCACGCAAAACATTCAGGTTTAACCCTTTAACAATAGGCTTGCCTTCAATGCTATAGCTTAAGTCTTTTACTTCAAACACCATCTTTCCAGAGCGCGCGCCTTGGTGTTGATTGACTACCGCATTGCCCTGAACCGCTCTTCGCGCTTTACGCTCCTCGCGTAGTTTTTTCAGCGCTCTTACTCGGCCTTCGTTGCGGGTACGGCGGGCTTTGATGCCCTGACGAATCCATACCTCTTCTTGCGCTAGTTTTTTATCAAACTCAGCGTTTTGTGAAGCTTCAACCTCTAAATCGTGCTGCTTCTTTTCTAAATAAGTTTCGTAGTTACCCGGATAGCTCGTAACCGAGCCGCGGTCTAGATCAATAATTCGCGTAGCCATGGCACGTATAAATGCACGGTCGTGGCTCACAAACACAATTGCGCCTTGGTAATTACTCAAGCTGGATTCAAGCCAGCGGATCATTTCAATATCAAGGTGGTTAGTTGGTTCGTCTAACAGGAGCAAATCCGGCTGTCGAACAAGCGCACGAGCTAGCGCTGCTTTTCTGCGCCATCCCCCAGAAAGAGTAGATAGCGATATCTCAGGGTCTAGCTTTAGCATGGTTAGCGTCTGTTCAATTTGCTGTTCAAACTGCCACGCGTCTCTGGCTTCTAACTGTTCTTGTAGTCGCTGTAATTTATTTAAATTCGATTCGCTTGGATCTTCACCAACGATACGGGTTTGATGAAAGTAGGCTTTCAGTGTTTCACCTACGTCAGATAAGCCTTCGGCAACATAGTCAAAAAGCGTCACATCGGTAGTTTGGGGCGGGTCCTGCTCTAGGCGCGCAATGACCGTATTATTTTCAATTATACGCTGCCCATCGTCGGCAATAATATCGCCAGCAATAACTTTCATCAGTGTTGATTTACCGCTACCGTTGCGACCTACTAAGCAGACGCGCTCTTTAGGCTGTACAACCAGTTCGACACCGTCTAACAGCGGCGGATTCCCATAAATAACAGTGATGTTTTTTAACTGCAAAATGCTCACTGAAGAAACTCCTCTAAATCGGCGGTATTAAAAGGCCAGCCGATTTCTTTTTCGTTATCTACCCGTTTCAAAACGGGGATCCTTGCACCGTACAAATGATAAAGCTCAGTGCTAGTGCGAATGTTAACCTTCTCTATATTAAGCGATGAAAACATAGACGTTTGCTGAAGCTCAACATCGGCTAAGTCGCACAGGCTACATTGGGGCCCGGTGTAAAAATAAATTTTCATGAAGCTAGTACCCAGCACTGATGGATGTTGCCTTTACGTGCAAAATCTTCTGGAATTGTGTCTTTGGTAATATTGTCTACTGACAAACCCAGTTCACTGATGGCTGATTCGTCTAGCTTAAAGCCACGCTTGTTGTTAGAGAAGATGATGATCCCCTGCTCTTTTAAGCACGCTTTAGCATCGGTAAGCATTTTTACGTGGTCGCGCTGCACATCCCACGTATTTTGCATACGCTTTGAATTCGAAAATGACGGTGGGTCGATAAAAATTAAGTCGTATTTGCCTTTATGCGTGCCTAACCAAGTGGTGCAGTCAGCTTGAATAAAAGCATGAGGCGCAGTGAGTTTGTTCAGCGCTACGTTCTTCTTTGCCCACTCTAAATAAGTATTAGACATATCCACTGTCGTTACAGACTTTGCGCCACCTTTAGCGGCGAATACCGACACACTACCCGTATATGAAAACAAGTTAAGAACGTCTTTACCTTGGGACAACGCCTGCACTTTTTGGCGGGTATTACGGTGATCTAAGAAAAGGCCTGTGTCCAAGTAGTCAGTAAGGTTAACCAGGAAACGAGCGCCATTTTCAAACACTTCCATCATGTCGCCAGTCTGATTAATTTTCTCGTACTGTTTTGTACCTTTTTGTTGGCTACGCACTTTAAGCGCTATCTGTCTTGGTGAAACACCTGTTACTGCTGGCAAATGAAGCAAGACTTCCTGCAGACGCTTGCGTGCTTTATCTTCAGAAACCGTTTTTGGCGGCGCGTATTCTTGAACGACCAGCCAGTCACCATATCTATCTACGGCAACGTTATAATCTGGCAGGTCAGCATCGTATATGCGGTAACAGTTAGTGTTAGCGTTCTTGATCCAGCCTTTCATGCGTTTGAGGTTTTTCTTCAAACGATTAGCAAACTCGTGGTTGCTAGCGTCCTCGCTAAACTGTACCGTGTTTTCTTCATCCAACACATAATTCGCTAAACGACATTCCAGCTTACCGTTATTCATGGCATAGTCTTTGGTGGCGCGAAGCTTTAAAACCCGAAGCAAATCACGATTGCTGCTAAGAAGCGACACATGCCATCCCTTCCAGGCTTCTTTAAAACGCTTACCCCAATCACTAAATAGCGGTATTAACGATGTTAGCTCGCCCAAACGTTCTCCGTAAGGAGGGTTTGAAACGACGTAGCCTGGTGTGGCAACGGGCGGAGAAGATTTTGTTGCGTCTTGCTGTGAGAACGAAATATCGTTAAATACGCCAGCAAAATCAGCGTTTGCTTTTGCAATTGCTACCATTTTACGGCTGAAATCACCCGCGTAAATACCACTGCAGCTAGGCTTTTGCGCGGAAATAGCTTGTTCTACCAAATCATCCCAAAGCTTCTCTTCGTGGCCGAGCCACTTAGTAAAGCCCCAATACTTACGCTTTATACCTGGCGCAATATTGCGAGCGATGTAGGCTGCCTCAATCGCGATGGTGCCCGAGCCACACATCAAATCGACCAATGGCGCATCGGTATTCTCTGTCCATCCACTACGCATTAGCATTGCGCTTGCGATATGCTCTTTAAGCGGCGCGTCACCGGTTTCTTGTCGGTATGCGCGTTGGTGCAGACTTGCCCCCGCTAAATCTATGCCTAAAATTACATTATCGCGATGTAGTCTTGCATACACAGAAATATCAGGGCTCTTTCGTTCTACTGATGGGCGCGGTAAGCCTTGCTCTACAAATGAATCTACTATGGCGTCCTTAACACGAACCGCACCAAATTGAGTGTTTTTTATGGCAAAGTTTGTGCCGATAAACTGTACAGATAAGGTATGACGTGAATCCATCTGCATTTGCCAGTCAATACCCATAGCCGTATTATACAGTGCATCTGCATCGCCTGCTTTGCCTGATGCCAACACCCAAACTACGCGGTTAGCTAAGCGTGACCATAAGCAAAGTTTATACGCATCCTCTTTTGAGCCTTCAAACTGAATAGTGCCAGGCCCTTGCTTAACTTGCGCATCAGGGCAAAGGCGTAGCACTTCTTGTTTTAATAGTTCGTCAAGACCGCGACTGGTCGTAACCAGAATAGTATTCATTCATGTACCTGTTTTTGATGTACGTGCTTAAGAAAAAGCACGTACACGAGAGATTGGTTTGGGTATATTATAACGCGTTTACGATGCGTTTAACGAGCGATGGGCCTTGATAAATAAAAGCCGAGTAGACCTGCACCAGTGATGCGCCAGCGTCCAAGCGTGCTTGTGCCGCTTCGGGTGAGTCAATACCACCAACGCCAATAATAGGAATAGCGCGGTCAAGTGCTTTGTTTAGCTTGCGTGTTACTTCTAAGCTCATATCTGTCATAACTGAGCCACTTAAACCGCCCATTTCCTCAGCGTGCTGTAATCCGGCAACGGCATCACGTGAAAGTGTCGTATTAGTAGCAATTACACCATCCATTTTGCTATTAATTAGCGAAGCAGCAATACTGTCAATTTCCACATCGCTCAAATCTGGCGCTATTTTAATGAACAGCGGCACATATTTACCGTGGGTTTGCGTTAGCGTTTCCTGTGCTGCTTTTAGGCCAACTAACAGCTTATCGAGCGCTTCACCGTATTGGAGGTTTCTTAGGCCAGGTGTGTTCGGTGACGAAATGTTAATAGTGACGTAGCTTGCGTAAGGATAAACTTTGTTTAAACAAATCAGGTAATCGTCGAGCGCATTCGCTTCTTCGGTATCTTTATTTTTACCAATATTAATACCAATAGGCCCTTTAAACTGAGCCTTTTTCACTTGTTCGACAAGATGATCAACACCTTTATTATTAAATCCCATGCGATTAATAATGGCGTGCTTTTCCGGAATTCTGAATAAACGAGGTTTTGGGTTTCCTGGCTGCGGACGAGGCGTTACCGTGCCTATCTCAACAAAACCAAATCCCATGCTCGCAAATGCATCAATACAATCGCCGTTCTTATCAAGACCGGCGGCAAGTCCTACCGGATTATCGAAGGTCATGCCGGCAACGGTAACGGGCTTTTTTATCGTCGGTGTGCTGTACATCCATTTCAGCGGTGTATGTTGGGTCTTGTTTAACCAGTTAATGGTGAAATCGTGACTTTTTTCAGGTTCACACTGAAGCAAGAATTTTTGCACTAGAGATTGCATGGTTATTATTACCGCTCGCTAATTAAGGGCCTGTTGATCATCAACGTATATTGCGCTTGTATGAGGTTTGCTTTTACAAACGATGCTTCAAAAATGTACAGCAATGTTCAGTCGGCCAATAAAAAGCCCTGATAAACAGGGCTTAAATCATTAAGGTGCGTGTATTCTAATGGTTAGACTTCACGCTTAAAAGCATCAATTCACGTAAAGCGACAGAAAATTTCGCAAATTCGTGCGTTGTACTGGTCTTAAACTCAGACATCATGTGATACCAGCGCTTAAGTAGGACTTGATTGCTTTCAATCCACTCATCAAGAATTTGATCTGCACTACTTACGTCTTCGCGAGAAGCTAGCAGGTTAGCTGCAATGGAACGCTGCTGCCAATCTAACTCTTCACGATACGAGGCGCGAGCTAACGCTTGCCAGTGGTTGCTTACCGCCTGGTTGTTTATCTGATCTAAGAACCAGTGAAGTTCTAAACGAGAACCTAGCTGATAGTAAAGCTTAGCGACTACATCGGTATCATGCTTATCTGCTTCAACGATTTGCGCAAGGTCAAAGCTAGAGAACATGTTAGAGAAGCTTGCAACCTGATAAGCGATGTCTTCTGGTACACCCTTATCAATGTATTTCTGCGTAGCGTTTTCAAGCTGAGTAAATTCGCTTTTAACCAAGTAGTTTTGCAGGTTCTTCGATAATATATCGAAGGTACCACGGTAGCTCGCGATGGCTTCTTCAATGGATTGCGTCTTATTACCGTGGCGAATATACCAGCGCGAAGCGCGACGCATAATTCTACGTGCTTCATCTAACATTTTAAGCTGTAGCTGAGCTGGAATAACGTTATCCAGTTGTTCGATGCGCTCCCACAGCGTCTTCATGTTAAAGATACCGTGAACAATTGCGTATGCGTCAGCAATTTCGCTCACACTTGCGCCAGTTTCTTCCTGCATTCTAAACACGAAGTTAAGGCCCATGTCGTTAACCATGTTGTTGGTTAACTTAGTCGCAATAATTTCGCTTCTAAGCGGATGCTGTTGCATGTGTGTTGCGAATTTTTCGCGGAGCACTTTAGGGAAGGCTTCTACTAACAACTTACCGTGGTAAGGATTGTCAGTGATTTCCGGAATATTAAGCGCATCTTTAAGTACCATTTTGCCGTACGCAATCAATACGCTTAACTCTGGGCGAGTTAAACCTTGATCCGTGGCTACGCGATCAGAAATCTCATCGTCACTTGGTATAAATTCCAATTCACGGTTTAGCTGACCTTCACGCTCAAGACCGTGGATAAAGCGAAGCTGTTCTTTAAGTTGCTTAACGCCAGCTAACTCAGTAATAGAGATAGACTGAGTTTGACGGTAGCAGTCTTTCAGTACAATTCGACTTACATCGTCGGTCATATCGTAGAGCAACTTATTACGCTGTTTAAGCGTAAGTTCACCGTCGTTAACTAGGCTGTTAAGCAAGATTTTGATGTTTACTTCGTTATCCGAGCAATCAACCCCACCTACGTTATCGATGAAGTCAGTGTTAACTCGGCCACCGTTAGACGCATATTCAATACGACCTAACTGCGTTAGACCTAAGTTACCGCCCTCGCCCACAATTTTAGCTTGTACGTCACGACCATTGACGCGTAAGTCATCATTAGCACGGTCACCTACGTCTGAGTGAGATTCTTTCTTGCTCTTAATATACGTACCGATTCCACCGTTCCACAGTAGGTCGACTGGCATTTTCAATATATTGTGAATTAGCTCATTAGGCGTCATCGTTAGCTGACGCGTACCTAACCACTTTTTCATTTCAGGTGTAAGCTTGATAGATTTAGACGCGCGGCTAAATACGCCACCGCCTTTTGAAATCAGCTTACTGTCATAGTCTTCCCAGCTTAGGCTTGGATTCTCAAACAGGCGTTGACGCTCTTTATAAGTTGCTGCTGCATCTGGGCTTGGATCGAAGAAAATATGTAAATGGTTAAACGCAGCGATTAGTCGCGTATGCTCTGATAGCAACATACCGTTACCGAATACGTCACCTGCCATGTCACCCACACCAACAGCGGTAAAGTCAGTGGTCTGACAGTCGATACCAATTTCTCTGAAATGACGTTTAACCGACTCCCATCCGCCGCGCGCAGTAATACCCATTTTCTTATGGTCATATCCAATACTACCGCCAGATGCAAATGCATCGCCCAGCCAAAACCCAAACTCTTCCGCAATACCGTTTGCGATATCAGAGAATGTGGCGGTGCCTTTATCTGCAGCAACAACCAAATAAGGGTCGTCATCATCAAGGCGAACAACATCCTTAGGAGGAACAATTTCACCATTTACAATGTTGTCAGTAATATCTAACAAGCTGGTGATGAAAGTGCGATAGCATGCTTGGCCTTCAGCCTGAATAGCTGCGCGACCTTCGCCTACAGGTAGGTTCTTACAAACGAAACCACCTTTTGCACCAACCGGCACGATCACCGTGTTTTTAACTTGTTGCGCTTTTACTAGGCCGAGTACTTCTGTTCTGAAGTCTTCTTGTCTATCAGACCAACGAAGACCGCCGCGGGCAACTTTGCCGCCACGCAGGTGCACACCTTCAACGCGAGGACTGTAAACAAAAATTTCAAACTTAGGCAGTGGTAATGGCATGTCAGGAATGAGTTCAGGCATCATCTTAAATGATACATATGATTTTTCATTGCCGGCATCGTCTGCCTGATAGAAGTTTGTACGTAACGTTGCAGACATCATATCCAGATAACGACGAATAATTCGGTCATCATCCAAGTTGCTAACGTTATCTAACTGTTCCTTAATAGTCTCAAGAATACCTTCCTCTTTTTTCTCATTGCGCTTTTTCTTAGGATTAAAACGCTGGTCGAAAAAGTCTACGAGTAAACGAGCAATGTCTGGATAGTTAGCTAGTGTGTTTGCGATGTAGTCACGGCTGAAAGAACTGCCGGTCTGGCGCATGTATTTAGCATAAGCACGAAGTACCGTAACTTTACGACCAGTCATATTCGCGCCAAGGATAAGGCGGTTAAACGCGTCGTCTTCTAGTGTCTTGTACCACACTTTGGCAAAGGCATCTTGAAAGAGAACCTGGGCGTTTTCCATGTCAAAGTGCTGACCACTTTTATGTAACATGGTGAAGTCCATGACCCAGTTACGTTCACCTTCTGAACACGTAACTTTATAAGGGCTTTCATCGATTACGCGTAACCCAAAATTCTCAAGCATCGGTAACACGTCAGACAAATGAATAGGCTCAGCACGGTGGAAAAGCTTAAGCTTAACTACTTGGCTGTCAGCGTCTTCTTCTTGTGGACGATAGAACAACATATCCAATGTGTGGTTGTCGTCTAACATCTCTAGTTTGCCAATATCTACAAGCGCTGCTGACGGTAGGTTATGCTCCATATAGCTGCGAGAGAAAGCATTGTTGTATTTGCGTTCCAACGCTTTACCCGAAGCCTCACCGTGTGCCGCTGAAATAGCTGACGCGAGTCTGTCATTCCAGGTTTTGGTCAACTCAATAATGTTTTGCTCTATTTCCTTCACATCGAATTCCACGTTGTTGTCGTTGACTCTAGCAATGTAATGCGTACGGGCATATACAGACTCTGAGAAGAACGTAGTAAATTCCACTTCTTCAGTTGCACCTAAAGACGCCTTAAGTAGCGCTTGTGTTTCTTTGCGCAGTTGAGTGTTGTAGCGCTCTCTCGGTACAAACACCATACAAGAAAAGAAACGACCAAATGTATCTTTGCGGATAAACAAACGTGAAATACCGCGCTCTTGCATTTGGAAAATACCCATTACAATTTGCGCAAGTTCTTCCGCTGGCGTTTGTAACAATTCGTCACGTGGATAGGTTTCTATGATGTTAGCGAACGCTTTATAGGCGTGTGTGCCAGGCTCGAAACCGGATAGCTCACAAATACGTTTGATTTTTTCACGTAAAATGGGAAGCTGAGTTACGCTGTTGTTATAGAAAGAGGCAGAATACAGACCTAAGAAGCGGTGCTCACCAACAACCTGACCTTCTTTGTTAAATACCTTCACGCCTACATAGTCCATATATGCAGGACGATGTACCCGCGCACGTGAGTTGGTTTTTGTAAGAATTAACGGATTTTTACTTAATGCTTCAGCTCTTGCCGACGCAGGTAAGCGTGATAACAAGCGCTCGCGGTCGTTCACTGAGTTTTTGAGAAGGCCTAAGCTGGTATCATTTCTTGGGATCCATCTGTGGTCCCCCTCAATTGCCTTAACGTCATAATAGCGATATCCCATCATGGTAAAGTTGTGATCGCCTAACCATTCTAGGTATGCCTTGGTCTGTTTCTTTGCATCTGCAGACACTGGCCAATTATACTTAGCGTTGTTTTTGATAACGTCTTGCAAGGTATTCGTCATATCTTGCCAGTCTTTAACCGCCAAAGACACTTCATCAACCACCGAGAAAAGCTCTTTGGTTAACGCGTCGATATCTTTCTTCGATGTCTGGGTATCAATTTCGATGAAAATGACAGTCTCTTTTTTAGCACCATCAAGGCTCTGGCCAGGCTCGGCAAACGCTTCAACTTTGTTTGCACTGTCTCGTTTTATGCCAATTGGACTGTGAAGGAAAAGGTGTGCGGTAATGTTTAACCGGTTAAGCAGCATTCGAACAGAGTCAACCAAGAACGGCATATCCGATACGATAATTTCTACGATGGTGTGGCTAGAGTGCCATCCGTGTTTGGCAATTTCCGGATTAAATACGCGTATATATGGCGATGCGTGTTCAAACTTTGCTAAGCCATTCCATAAACTTAATGTTGCTCCATAAAGGTCGCTGTCGTTGCGATTTTCTAAGTCGTCGCTTGATATGTTTTTATACAACAGACGTCCGAATTGCTGCACAAGAGACTTCTGCTTGGTATCTACTTTTTTATCAATAAGTGCAAATACGTTTTCTAGCAGTACTGAGTGTCGCTGTGAGGTGACTGTCATTTGTTAACCTTTTTTGAATGTCGTAATACCAATTCAAATTGGTATAAGTGCCGAGTACCTAACTATTTTCTCTAATAAATGACGCTAATGAAAGCCCATTTTTAACCTTATATTAACAGCATAGATAACTATGCAGAAAACACCCAAAAAAAAGGGCCAAAAGGCCCTTTTTTATGCGTAGCTATGCAAAAATAATTTATGCATCAGGGTCATTCTTATTCCACCACAAGAACCTAGCTAAGGCAGGCAGTACAATTATTGCACCGAGCATGTTCACAACGAACATAAACGTTAGCAATATACCCATATCCATTTGGAACTTAAGTGAAGAGAACACCCAGGTACTAACGCCTATTGCCAACGTGATGCCGGTAAATAGCACAGCACTTCCACGTTCTTTTAGGGCTGCGAAATACGCTTCCTGAACGGTGGCGCCTTTCTTCAACATTAAGCTCTTGGTCGATAGTATATAAATACCATAGTCCACACCGATACCCACGCCTAGTGCGATAACCGGTAACGTAGAGACGGTGAGACCAATTTGAAGGTATGTCATTAGCGCTTGAGCTAATACAGACACTACATAAAGCGGTATTACAACGACTAACGTGGCACGAACAGAGCGGAAGCTTATCAGACAAAGTGCAATTACAGCACCAAACACATACAGCATCATAGGATCTTGTGCTGCACTAACAGCTTCGTTAGTTGCGGCCATTACGCCAACCGGTCCTGAAGCAAGACTGAATTTCATATCATCGGTTTCATACTCATCGCGATATGCTTTAACTGCATCGACAACTCGAGATATGGTTTCTGCTTTGTGGTCTTCCATGAACAGGATAATTGGCATGACCGAGCAGTCGCCGTTAAGTAAACCTGACGACGTTGGAACGCGAGAAATTGCCTGCACCAATGTTTGCTGGTTACGAGGGAGTACCTGCCATTTAACATTGCCTTCGTTGTAACCTGCGTTAACAATTTTTGCAACAGATGCCAACGAAACCGCCGATTGAACGCCTTGAACATTTTCCATTTTCCACTGGAAATCGTCCATGGCCTTCATCACGCTGTGTGACGTACAAGCTTCTGGCGTGGTTTCAACCAAAATAGAAATGTAATCTACTGTTACTTCGTACTTATCGGTAATCAGAAAAGTGTCCTGATTGTAGCGTGACGTTTCATGAAGCGCAGGTGCACCCGCATGTAAATCCCCTATCTTCATGTTTTGCGCTTGGAAATGCCCAAGTACAAACAAAATAGTGGTAACAGTTAAGATTAATGCTGCTGGCTTTTTACGCGAACATGCCGCAATCACTTCCCAGAATTTAGAGTTTGCGTTTTCTTTACCCGCGAACTTTTCGACATACTTCTGATCCAGCTTTAAGAAGCTCATCAAAACAGGTAGCAGCAAAAGGTTTGTCAGAATAATAACCGCCACACCCATACTTGCCGTTATCGCTAACTCGCGAATAATGCCGATATCGATAACCAGCAACGTCATGAAACCCACGGTATCCGATAACAGGGCAATTCCGCCCGGTACGAGTAGGTTTCTGAAGGCCGCCATAGAGGCTCGTTTTGCACCAATACCGGTTACTGCTTGTTTTTCTACCGCGTTAATCATTTGTACGCCGTGGCTCACACCAATGGCAAATACCAAAAATGGCACCAGTATTGACATAGGGTCCATACCAAAGCCAATTGAAGTAAGCAGGCCTAGCTGCCAGATAACGGCAATGATTGAGCATACTAATGGCAATAACGTAAGCATGATGCTGCGTGAGAAGAAGTACACCATTACTGCAGTGATCGCGATTGCGATGGCAAAGAATAGCAGTACGTCTTTAGCTCCATCGGCCACATCACCAATCATTTTTGCAAAGCCGATTATATGAATGGACGTGTTTTCGTTTTCATACTGACCACGAAGCTGCTTTTCTAGCTCCGCTGCCAGAGCAAGTGTGTTAAGCGGCTCCCCTGTTTGTGGGTCAATATCGAGTAACTGTGCGGTTACCATAGCACAGCTGTAATCACTGGAAACTTGTCGGCCTACAATGTTTGCCTTTTCTACGTTTGCAGCAACTAATTCCAGTGCTTCAGGGCTAGACGAATTAAAGTCTGCGGGAATGACTGGACCGCCAGCAAAACCGCCTTCAACGATTTCTGTAAAGCGCGTTGAAGGCGAGAAAAGTGAGATAACTAATGAGCGGTTCACACCATTAATAAAGAAAAGCTGGTCGTGAACATTTTTCAACGTATCAAAGAAGTTTTGATTGTAAATATTGTCGTTCTTATCACAGACAGAAACCAATATGTTATTGGCCCCACCAAAATCTTGGCGGTGCTCAATATAGGTTTTCATGTATTCATGATTAAGCGGAATATTTTTCTCAAAACCTGCGTCCAAGCGCATCTGTGAGGCTTGGTAACCTAGAAATACCGTTGCAATAGCGAAAAGCGCTACCACAATTTTACGGTTTCCAAACACTAATTTTTCTAGAAAATGGGTCATTGTTTTTATACTGCCCTATTTTAAATTCAACGTTTTAATGCCATTCGCGGAAACAGCAATGCTTATACCATTGAACTGTGTGGCGTTTAAAAGCGCTGCTTTATCTTTTATCTGTGATACCTCGATGCCTTCATCAGCTTCGCAGTCCGATGGATTGGCATAAGGGTCCCGCATACTGGTAGGAAGTGGACGCTGTGCGCTTACCATCATACCGTTGTTGCCTAATGCATAGATCTTTGACTCTGAGCCAACGAGAATTGAGTTAAGCGTGCTGGTTGAACAAGTTTGAACGTACTCCCATTCCCCTTGGTTTCTATTCACGAAAATGTTACCGCGAAGCCCTACCGCTAACACCGTACTTTCATCTAACGGTTTGATATCGAAAAATGACCCAGTATAGTCAACGTAATAACGCTCCCAAGACTCCCCCATGTTAGTACTTTTTGCTAACAAACCCGCTTCACCCGCCATGTAAAGCGTATCACCGTCAAGGGTCACACGGTTTAAGTGAGGCAGAATGGACTCTAACTCTTGTTGATAAAAATCTTCGTCTTCCTTGCGAATTTCTTCGAGGTATTCTTGGTCCATTGGGTCAAGAAGACTGGCGTGTCTTTCTGCAGTCCACGTTTTTCCACCGTCTAGCGTTCGATAAAACAGGCCATAGGCACCAGTGGCTATACCTTGCTTTTCGTCAAAAAATAATACATCTAAAAACGGGCGTTGAAGGTCGGGTTGATAATTTTGAATTTCCCAAGTTTCGCCCTTGTCTGAAGAATGAAGAATGACAGCGTCGTGACCTACTGCCCAAATATTCTCACCTACAACAGTAGTAGCAGTAAGCGTTGATTGAGTAGGCACGAGTTTCTGATGAAAACTCTTGCCATCTTCCGATAATAAAACGTGACCGCGTTCACCGACAATAACGACAAATGAATTAGCGTCTATGTCCAAAAGAACTGATTGCTCAACCAATGGTGCCATGAATGCTTCTTCGGCAAGTGCAGTTGAAGAGTAGGTAACTGCGAAAGTGGCGGCAATGCACGCTGCAATGGTTTTTTTCATAATTAACCATTCCCCCTATTTATAATTGTCTGCATACAAAAACGGTTGGCATTTGCCAACCGTTTGTTGTGTAAGGCGATTAGCGCATACCTTCTCGTCGTAACGCTTGAGGCGTGAATTCCACGTCTCTAGGGCGTACGGTGAAGTCATACATCTCTTCTTCGTTGTCTAAGCCAATGGCCAAGTAACGTCGAGAGTTTAAGTCGTAATACGCGTCAAGCGTCGACCATTGTGTTGGTACTTCATAATAGTTCACACCATAAGCTACACCAACGCGATACAGTTCGCCACGATTATCATACATATCAGCAACTTGAATTTGCCAGCTATCTTCATCGATGAAGAATACGCGTTTTTGATAAATATGTCGGAACCCTTCTTTTAGCGTCGCTTCAACTACCCAAACACGGTGCTTTTCCCAGCGTGTTAAATCTGGATTAACGTGATTTGGCTTCAAAATATCCTCATATGAGGCATTATCTGAATGAAGTGCATAGTTGTTATAGGCAACAAACATTTCCTGCTTGCCAACAAGTTTCCAGTCATAACGGTTTGGAGAACCGTTAAACATATCAAAATCATCGGTAGTACGAAGACCGTCGGCTGCTGTTCCTGGCGTGTCATACGCGATATTTGGCGCGAGACGAACACGACGCTGTCCAGTGTTGTAAGTCCATGCTTTACGCGGCTCTTTGACCTGATCTACTGTTTCATGAACAAGTAGTGCAGTTCCCGCCAAGCGAGCGGGCTTAGTCACCTTTTGCTTAAACATGAACAAAATGTTGTCTTCTGTTAGCTTCTCCGGTGTAGCATCTTCTTCTGCGTACTTAATTAATAACTGCTCGTCAAAACCAATAACGTTGTAGTCACCGCCGGTAGTAACCGCCGCTTGGCCACCGTTGCGCTGAACCGCTTCGCCACGATAGCGAAGGATGTGGTTCCAAATTGCCTCAAGACCGTTTTGAGGGATTGGGAAAGGAATACCCAAAACCGCGCCTTTAATACCATTACCGTCATCTAGCAGTTCGGCGCGTGTCGCATTTACCTTAGTAGCATCATAAATCGCTTGTGGATTTGACGCAGAACGGCGTGTTGGGTAAACCGGCATGCGGAACGTTTCAGGGTACGCTTCAAATAGCTTCTTCTGACCTTCTGATAAAAATTCTGCGTACTCTTTGTAGTTTTGAGCCGTAATTTCAAACAGCACTTTATCATCTGGATATGGATCAGGGTGATGGTCACCCACGGTATAACCTGAAGGTGCAGTAGTAATACCGCCAGTCCATGCTGGAATACTGCCGTCTGCATTTCCCGCTTTAACCGCACCTAATGGTGTTAAATCATTACCCAGTTTGTTTGCGTCTGCTTCAGACACTTTAGCCATCGCGCTTGCACCAGACAAGGCTAGTGACAAGGCTGCAGCGATAATTCCTACTTTTCTAATCATAAAAACCACTCTTAGATTGCGTATTTGATGTTAAATGAAATGAAGTCTCTGTCAGATAGCGCATTGGTTGTACCAATACCACCCCAGAATGCACTGTAAGACGCCGTTGCAGACCATTTGCTTAAATAGTCAAACGTGAAAGAAAGTGCAGCAGACTTAACATCTTCTGTGAAAAGGAATAATGGATCCGGCGTTGTGCCTTCAACATCGTGCGAGAAGGTACCGCGAACGCGAAGGTTCATACCCGCGAATATTGAATTGTAATCAGCAACAGCTAACAAACGGTAACCCCATGCGTCGTCTGTTGCAAACGGGTTAGTTTCAGGGCCATCCGAAAGGCCAACGTGTAATCCTTCACGAGCATTGCCGTTGATTGGTTCTAAAGACGGTGTTCGTGCTGTGCCCGGTGCATTTAAACGAATTACGTCTGGGTCTGGCATATCAACAACGTTCACATAACCTACTTCACCTAGAAGCACAAAGTTATCAGAGCCGAACTTAGGACCAAATACGTGTGATGCAGTAAACTGCATTTGCCATGTATCAGAGAATAGGAAACCTTCTGCAGTTTCACCTGGTCCTACAGCGCGACCAATGTTGTTTAGCTGTGATATACCTGCTAAATCAGGACGTAGGCCAGCATTCGCAAGCTGCTCTGGCATACCCATGTAGAGCAATTCAACATCATCGATTTGAAGCGGCTCATCTACACGGTAAGCAAATTCACCCGCAAGAGCCGTAGTACCGATGTTAGTGTTAAAGCTCATACCATAAAGTTTGATATCTTCTGGGTAGTAGAACTCTGACTGAGTAAATGCACCCAGTTCAGTGATGTTGTCGCGAGTAACGGTATTAGACGCTAGGAACGCGAGATCCGCGCCAATTCCTTCAGCAGTAAAATCGGATGTCTTACCTGAAATAAGCGGGCGTTGGCTGTGGTAATTGATGTGATAGAAACTAAACTCTGTTTCATTCAAATTTTCAGCAAACCACGTCAAGCGTAAACCGTATTGACCCTGATCGTCCGCGTCATTGTGCGCTTCGTCAGAAAAACCGCGGATAGCCACTTTGGTTGGATAAGCAAGGTAGGCTTGCGAAATGTCAGCTGGATTAGCGCCAGAGCGAAGCAAATCGCCATATCCGTTTAACGCAGTGAGAAGGTGATCTAAGTCGATGTCTGGGTTACCACTGAAACCAAGCTGGATATTTTGGCGTTGACCGCCCTCACCCGCAAAATCGTTACCGGCAAAGTAGCTACCAGATACTGGAAGCCAGCTGCGTTCCCACTCGTATTGATAGTAACCAGAAATACTAACAGTATCTGTTAAACCTAATGACGCGTATACCATACCTACAGGAAGGAATACTTCTTTCAGTTCTGCGCCTGGTGCGCGTGCACGGGTAACGTCTACAGGGTTAGTAGTGTTAATACCATGCTGAATGAAAGTACTTTCACCCCAGCTGATTACCTGACGACCTACGCGAAGTGTAAGCGGCTTGTCACCAATCCACCAGTCGCCATAGAAGAATGCGTCGTAAAGACGTACATCGGTACACAGTAGGTCTTCTGCTTCAGGGTCTTGACACAAGTCGTATTGGTTACCCGTTATTGGGTTAGAGTATGGACGGTCGCCGTCCATTTGCTCAAAGTCGTAGAACCAGAAGCCACGGGCGAAGAAACCATAGTCACCAAAATTAACGTCTAATTCATGGCTTCCTGAAATTTGCGTTGCAAATGCGTCACCTGGATCGTGCGCAAGGTTACCCAAATCACCGTTAGTTGAGTAACCGCCATCTGCCAGCGCCCACACGTCGGCACTTGGGTATATAGGGTTGAAAGCTGCGTGATAACCGCTCCAGTCGAATTGAGGCTGGTTACTGTTACCAATAAGGTCGTAATCTCGTGCCTCTGTTCGAATACTTGTAGCCAATGTAAATGTTGAATCTAAAGAAATACTTACATCACCCACTTGCCAGTTTGCAGCATGTACTGGTACTGCAGCAGCACCTAGCAGTGAGAGAACTCCCGCTGCTACCGGTGATATTTTAAAAGCGCTAGGCCCGTTTTTCATATTTTTATACTCCCAAGTCGATGTGACTTAATACGTGACATCATGACCAACCATAACGATTAACAAAATCATTACATCATTTTGCCATAACCGCAAGAACTAATCCTACCAGTTAACAAAATTTACAACATTAGTCGTATCAAATAGTTATTGCTTTATTGTGAGTATAAAAGGCATTTATAAAGTTGCAGAGAAATTGTACAAATTAATTGGAAATGCGGTGTTTAAGTTATTTTGGACTAGATAAAGGAAATTTCGGAACTTTATCTAACCTACTTCGATAGGTAAGCAAGTTATGAGATATTCTTATACTAAGAAATATTATCTGTAGGTCTGAAGAAGAAAAAGGCTCTACCCGAGCCTCTCAAAGGATTTAATTTTTTTGTTGGTATCAATAATCATCCTAAAACGACCTTTAATACCATCAGACGTAACAAATTGCCTGAGCCGGTTGGTCGGTACTTGGACGCTTAGGCCTGATTCACTCACCATGACCACATCTGGCATAGATGGAACATAAAGCACCTCACATTGCTTGTAAGGTGCATTTATTGAAAAGTAAAAAACCGAGTCAGTTTGGCTAATGGTTGTCATAAGCAAGGCTTTTACTTACTTTCTCAAACAAATCTTTACTTAAACCTTTGTGATTAAGCAAACGGCCAAGCTGTTGCTTCATATGAACTTGGTGTTCACTTGCATAGCCCTGCCATTGCGTCAGTGGCGTTACAATACGGGCTGCAACCTGTGGGTTGACCGCATCGAGCTTAAGTAAGTAATCGGTGACGAACTTATAGCCACTGCCATCCACTGCGTGGAACTTTTCGCTGTTATAGAAAGCAAAGCTACCAATCACCGAACGAACGCGATTTGGGTTACTCATCGCAAACTGCGGATGCTCACACAACATAGTGATAGTGGCAAAGATGTCGTCTCTATTTTGTGTAGCGTGAAGTGCGAACCATTTGTCCAAAACAAGCGGGTCGTGATTCCACGTTTCTTCAAATTGAGCCATTAAGCTATCGAAAGTGGAAGCGCTACAGTGCTGTGCGCTTCTTAGCGCTCCTAGTGTGTCAGTCATATTGTCAGCGGAGTCAAACTGAGAAACTACAATGTGCTCATGCTGTGGTAACCGAGCTAAGTGTGCAAGCACGACGTTTTTGCAGCGACGTTGATTCACCGCTTCTTGCGTGTAGCAATACGCGCTTTTCTCGATATTTTCGAAGACTTGTTTTAGCTCTTTTTCGAGTGCGCGAGCAAACTGGTCGCAGAACGCTTTTCTCGCTTTCGAAAGTGCGGAAACGTTTATGTTACTTCGGCTTTGGCACAGTGTCTCAAACGAAGGTATGACTAAACATTCACTCAGCAATTCAAGGTTGTTCTGCTCTTGGGCAATCGCTTGCTTGATACCGTTCCAGATTTCATTACTGATACCAGACCCCGGCGATTCCTCTAATTGCTTCACACAGCGGTCATACAATGTTTGCATTGCATCCCAACGATTAAATGGATCCTTCGCATGCTTAAATATAGTAAGTAAAGACTCTGTCCCCAATGGGTTTTCTACTTTCGCTGGCGCTGAGAAGTTACCCAATACTACAGGTGTTAAATTAGTAGTTTTGGCTTCTACAGTAAAACGCATAGAATCATCTTTTAAAATGACCATGCCGTTTTGAATTAACGACTCGTTGTCTGTATAGCTTTTCCCCTCATCATCAATAATCTCGATATTTACAGGAATATATAGAGGAAGCTTTTCTTTCTGATCGGAGGTTGCAGGTGTGTGCTGTGACAATGTAAAGCTATGCTTAACAATGCCATCATCATCGACCTCAGTGCTGTGTGCGACAGAAATCACTGGCGTACCAGATTGACTATACCAGCGGGTAAACTGGGTTAAATCTAAATCAGTAGCAGACTGCATTGCTGAAATGAAGTCATCACAGGTGACAGCCTGACCGTCGTGTCTTCTAAAGTACTCGTCCATACCACGTCTGAAGCTGTCAGGCCCCAATAATGTGTGGAACATGCGAATAACTTCAGCGCCTTTGTCATAAACCGTCACCGTGTAGAAGTTGTTCATTTCAATGACTTCTTCTGGACGAATTGGATGACTCATTGCACTCGCATCTTCTGCAAACTGGTGTTCTCGCATAACACGAACGTGCTTTATACGATTACTTAACGCCGAAGTCATATCAGCGCTGAACTGTTGGTCTCTAAATACAGTAAGCCCCTCTTTAAGGCTTAGCTGGAACCAATCGCGACAAGTAACACGGTTGCCGGTCCAGTTGTGGAAGTACTCATGCGCGATAACCGACTCAACATTGAAAAAGTCATCGTCGGTGGCACTTTTTTGATCGGCTAATACAAACTTACTGTTGAATACATTTAAGCCCTTGTTTTCCATCGCTCCCATATTGAAGAAATCGACGGCAACAATCATGTAGATATCTAAGTCGTACTCTAACCCGAACACATCTTCGTCCCACTTCATCGCCCGTTTGAGAGATTCTAATGCGAAAATGCCTTGAGACTTTTTGCCTTTATCAACATAAAGTTCTAGCGCAACCTCTTTACCGCTAGTGGTGGTGTAGCTATCGGTAAGTAGATCGAAGTCACCGGCAACTAGAGCAAAAAGGTAGCAAGGTTTTGGATGTGGATCGTGCCATTTAACAAAATGCGTATTTTCGTCAACCTCGCCCTTGTCCACTGGGTTGCCATTGGCCAAAAGCATCGGTACTGATTTGTCGGCAACTACCGTCACTGTGTAGACCGACAAAACATCCGGGCGGTCCATGAAGTACGTAATGCGACGAAACCCTTCCGCTTCACACTGCGTACAATAGGCACCACCTGATAAATACAAGCCTTCCAGCGCTTTGTTGTGCTCAGGGGCAATGGTATTGGTAATTTCTAAGACTAACTCATCAAGTTCAGTAACCACGCTTAAAGCGCTATCTGTTACCGTGTATTCATTATCAGATAGGTGCGTACCGTTAATAGAAATAGAATCTAGCGATAAATTATCGCCATCAAGTACTAATGGACTATCGTGCGCGCCATTACGAGTGACGGACAACGTGCTGATAACTTTGGTTTGCGTTGGGTGTAGCGTTATATGTAGGTCAACTGTCGCTATTGAAAAAGCGGGCGGCTGGTAATCCGCCCGGCGTTTAGCTTGAACTGACATAGATCCTCCTGGAAGAAAGCCTACGTGGGTTTAATTGGAACTCTGTGTTAAACCGACTCTTTGCTGTTTACTTCAACATGCGGTGGCGTAATACGTAAAATCTTAATACCTAAATACGCATAAATAACAGCAAGGATCGGGTTGATTACGTTGAAGAATGCATAGAATACGTAATCAAATGGATTGACTAATAAAACACTGTGCATGTAAGCACCACAGGTGTTCCAAGGAATAAGTGGAGACGTAAGTGTGCCGCCGTCTTCAAGGCTTCGAGAAAGATTCAATTGGTCTAAACCACGCTTTTTGAATTCTTCTTTGTACATACGGCCTGGCATCACGATTGAAATATACTGATCTGCAGTAACAAGGTTGGTACCAAAACAAGTAAGAATGGTTCTGCTCACCATATCCCCTGCAGACTTTGCACCAATTAATATGGCAGAAACTGCACGCTTTAATAGGCCAACACGCTCTAATACGGCACCAAACGACATTGCACAGATGATCAACCAAATGGTATTTAACATAGAAGACATGCCACCACGAGAAAGCAAGCTATTTAAGTTCTCGTCAGGTGTTGAGAAGCTTACGCCATCGAATAGCGCAGTCCAAACTACCTTCAACGCACCTACATTCACCGAGTCGTCAGCACTTGCCATAGAAGTAACCACATCCCACTGGAATACAACTGCCCAGACGCCACCTAACAAAGCGCCGATAAAAACAGCTGGAAACGCAGGCATCTTTTTAATCGCTAAAGTGAGCAAAACGACAAGGGGAATTAACAAATGCCAACCTAAGTCAAAAGACTCGTTTAACAAAAGTTGCATTTGCTCAATGCGTTCTGCTTTGGCCTCACCCACTTCACTAAAGCCCAGTACCGTAAATAGAATAAGCGCAATAACAAAGCTCGGAATCGTCGTCCAAAGCATGTAACGGATGTGCTCAAATAAATCCGTGCCCGCAACGGCAGGCGCTAAGTTTGTTGTTTCAGATAAGGGAGAAATTTTATCGCCAAAGTACGAACCTGATACTACTGCGCCGGCGGTTATGGCTGCCGACATTTCCATGCCTGCAGAAACGCCCATTAGCGCAACACCCACAGTCGCCGCGGTAGTCCAAGAACTACCTATACTCATTGCAACAACCGCACAAATCAGACAAGCGGCAGCATAGAAAAACGAGGGGTTAAGCAACTCTAAACCGAAATAGATAAGCGTAGGCACGGTTCCAGCTAGCATCCATGTCCCAATAAGAGAACCTACCGCTAACAGAATTAAGCAGGCACCTAAAGACATTGAGATACCGTCTACAATGCCTTTTTCGATAGTTTTCCAGCTGTAGCCATTTTTCATTCCAATGATAGCAGCTAAGCCCATCGCTAAAAGAAGTGCAATTTGGTTTGGACCGTAAGAAGAGTTATCGGCAAACAAATAAACTGCGCTTCCCATCATTATGACTAACGCAAGAATAGGAAGCATTGCATCGAGAAGTGACGGCGTTTTTATTTCTTTATTCGTCATTGTCGTTTTTTAAAACCTTATTATTGTATTTGTAACGCGTTAAGCGTGCTGTCCGCTTTTTACCAGAATGCTTTAGAAAACTGAGCGGTAGAACATAAGCGCAATGATAACGGGACACACAAAGCGTACGTACCAAGGCCAAATTTTCCAGAAAATGCTGTGTTCAGCAAACTGATCACCTTGTTTAAGTTCATCGAGTATTGCATCTCTGCGCCACACCCAACCTGCGAAAATACACAAGGCGAGTCCTAGTAACGGTTGGCTATACTCGGTAGTTAATGCGATAACAAAGCCGAACAAGGTTTCAAAATTTAAGATGATGATGCAGCTCAATACAAAGATGACCGATGCCATTAATAACACGGCCTTTTTACGTTGAAGACCTTTACTTTCTACCATAAACGCAACGGGAACTTCCAACATTGAAATTGAAGACGTGACGGCAGCAATCGCCATTAGCGCGAAAAAGGTAAAAGCAACGAAAAGACCTACGCTACCAATGGTATCAAAAAGTGCTGGTAGTACTTTGAAAATCAGCGTGTCACCTTGGATTAACGCGCCTTCTGGTGTGAAGATTTCAACGCCGTTGTTTAATGCAACGTACATGGCCGGGATAATAAGCATACCCGCAATAACCGCAACACCGATATCGACAAGCGCTACCGACGCACCAATGCTAGGTAGATTTTCATTTTTACTTAGGTATGAACCATAAACCAGCATGGTACCCACACCTAAAGACATTGAGAAAAAGGCTTGTCCCATGGCGTTAATTAATAAGTCTGGGTCTAGAACGCGAGAGAAGTCAGGTACTAAATATGCTGACCAACCTTCTACGGCACCAGGCTGTAGGCTCACATAAACAATCAATGCAAGAATGAGAATAACCAATGTAGGCATCAAACGCACTGACCACTTCTCAATGCCGGACTTTACACCACCGACAACGATAAATGCAGTTAAACCCATGAATAAGAAGCAGAAAATAATGTTACGCGTAACTGATGAAGTGAGTAGCCAGTCGCTAGCGCTCGTAAATCCCACCATGCTAACGGCAGCATCGGCGAAATAAACCAGCATCCATCCGCCTACAATAGCGTAGAATGCAAGGATAAGTGACACGGTAACACAGCCCCAAATGCCCGTTAGCCTTCCGACGAAATTGCCCGATATTTTACCTAAAGCGTCAACCATATTTGAACGTGAACTACGTCCGATTATAAGTTCTGCCATAAGTACGGGATAAGCGAGTACAAAGGCCAGCAGTAAGTATACGAGAACAAATGCTGCGCCACCGTTACTTGCTACCTTTGTAGGAAAGCCCCAAATATTACCTAGTCCTACTGCCGAGCCTGCCGCTGCTAGCACGAACCCTATTCGAGAGGAAAATTCGCCTCTGATAGCCATGTTATTTCCCTTTATTATTGTTTTAATAATTTATAGACACAAAAAAAGGGCTGGCCCTAGACCAGCCCTTTTTTCTAATCACTTAATTTCTTGTGATAGCGTAACGGCCTGTTTCGATCATATCGAAAGTAATATTGGCTGCCTCGTCCAAGAATGGATCTAATTCTTCCATATCTTCAGGTAGGTCGTCCAATGTTGTGACAGTTTCCATTCCCAATCGCTGTAAACGTTCGTTAGCACGAGCAAGCGACTTCTCTTCCGCCTCTTTCTTCTCGCCTTCACGTACAGATTTAACTAATGAGATGAAGTTCTTGTCTTTATTTTCCTTATATTCCTTTATGTCGTCTTGGATATAAGAAAACTCAGGATCTTGTAAAATACGTTTGTTGTGCTTCGCTGTTAAAACATCAAGCGCGGCAGTGCCGTCTGCAAACGTTGTATAGTTTGCGCGATTGATACTGTCCCATGGCAACGCATTTTCCGCTTGGCTTTCTCCCCATTCAGCTGGTTCAACCGCAGATGGATAAAGAATGTCAGGAATAACGCCTTTATGCTGTGTGCTGCCGCCGTCAATGCGATAGAACTTGGCGATAGTAAACTGAACACTACCTAATGGGTTGTCGTAAAGGTCATAAATTTTACCTAAACCGCGATGCTGCTGCACTGTCCCTTTCCCGAAGGTTTGTTCACCTACGATGAGAGCACGGTTGTAGTCTTGCATCGCTGCCGCAAAAATCTCTGAAGCAGACGCGCTATATCTGTCAACTAATACGGTTAACGGGCCATCATAAGCCACTTCGCCATCTGTATCACGGTTAACGCTAACTTTGCTTTGACCGTATCGAATTTGAACCACCGGGCCTTTTTCGATAAATAGGCCAGTAAGTAACGTTGCTTCGGTTAGAGAACCACCGCCATTACCGCGCAAGTCTACGATAACGCCTTTAACGTTTTGCGCTTTCAAGCTTTCTATTTCTTTAGCAACATCCATACTAAGGTTGTTGTAAAAACTTGGAATGGTGATTACACCTAAAGGCTCACCTGCGTGAGGGCCAGTCTCTGGCACATATACTTCCGATTTGGCTGCGCGATCTTCTAACTTAATTTTATCGCGAGTAAGGCTAACTACCGACGTGGTTTTCGCGTCCGTGGCTCCTTTTTCAACCTGTAGACGAACAGTACTTCCTTTCGGGCCTTTAATTAACTCAACCACTTCGTCCAATCGCCAACCAATCACATCAACAAACTCTTCGTCGTCTTGTGCTACGCCAACAATTTTATCTTCTGGTTTTATTGCGCCAGACTCGTCTGCAGGACCGCCAGGTACAACGCTTTTGATTACCGTGTAATCATCTTCGCTTTGCAAAACCGCACCAATACCTTCGAACGACAAGTTCATGTCCATTTGGAAACGTTCAGCGTTACGCGGAGATAAGTAACTGGTGTGGGCTTCAATTGTACGTGCGAATGCATTCATTGCAGTTTGAAAAACGTCTTCGCTCTTTGCTTGCTTAGTTCGCTTAATCGCTCGCGTATAGCGTTTGGTAAGAAGTTCTTTCGCCTCTTCCCATGTTTTGTCTGCAAGTATTAGATTTAACGCGTCGTATTTAACGCGTTGACGCCAAATTTCATCCAGCTCAGCTTTATTAGCTGGCCACTCAGCATCTTCTCTGTCGTAAAAGAACTTATCGCCTTCTTTTTCAAAGTCGAACGGGCCTTTCTCTAACAGTGCAAGTGCAAATTCATAACGCTCAATGCGTCGTTTTGCGCTTACGTTATACATATCATAGGCAACAGAGAGGTTGCCTTTACTCAGCGCATCATCAAACAATGTGCGGTATTTCTCAAAACCCACAACATCAGACAGCAATAACACTTGTTTATTGTGATCTAATGAATCGATGAAGCGCTGGTAAACTCTAGCTGAGAGTGCATCATCCAACGAAATTTCCTTGTAGTGCGCCCTGGTAAAGAGTGCGCTTACTCGCTTAGCTGCAACACTGTGTTGAGATTCCTGTTGTAAAATGGGAAGCTCGTCTACCTCTGGTGTTGACGTAACTGCGCCTGCTCCTACCCCAACGGTAAGAAAAGCACTGGCGATGGAAATTCGAAGGATGTCTCTCATATTTTACGACCTCTTGGAGCGTGCCAAACGTAAAGCGTCTGCGTTTACTTTAACTACCATGCCTGAGTCTAATTGAACGTGAATGCCATCTTTAGCTACTTCGGTAATTACTGCAGGCATAGGTGCTTTACCTAATTTAACGGTAACTTGCGTACCTTGCTGTAAATCGCTATCTGTCAATTTCGCAGGTGGTGTATTGTTTGGTCTGTTATTTTTCGGTTTAGTTCCGCGCTTAGTATCAGCATGGTCCGAATTTGCAGATTTTTCACCTTTTGGACGATTAAATTGACGTTTATCTTTTCGCTTAGGCTGCTGAGCTAGCTTAGCTTTGCGCTTTTCAGCTGCTTTTGCTTTGCTTTCTTCTAACTGCTGCTGCGCATGATCAGCGTGTTCTTTTTCAATTGCATCGCCTTCAACGCCGTCTAAATCTACACGGTTTGCACCTTCTTTGATGCTATGAAGATAGCGCCAGCTGTTGGTGTAATGTCGTAGTGTAGAACGAAGTAAGGTTTTGCTAACGCGTTCCTCTTCTTCTAAACGTGTGGCAAGATCTTGAAAAATACCGATCTTAAGTGGGCGGGCCTCGCCTTCAATGCTAAAACATTTCGGAAAGGTCTCTGCAAGGAAAGCTATCACTTCCTTACTGTTGGTAAACTTCTCTGGTGATTCCATTAACTTTCTAAATTATTCAGGAGATTTCATCGTTACTTGCATCATCCCAAGTTGCCAGCGTGTGGTCAACCCAATCAAGCAATTCGTCGTCATCTATTTCTAATAAATGCTTATCTTGTTGCCAAGATTCCCATGCGTAGTGCAAAATTTGCTCTAAACGCTGTGTTTCAATATCTTCTTCTGCATTGTCGTACACCGCATGTAAGATGAAATTTAAACGTTCAGATGCCTCATCTGGGTCATCATGAAAGTCTTCCATATCCTCATACGTGGATAAAACAACGTGAATATCAACACTGGATTTCATAATTATTTCTGCGAATCCATAAGAATTTGAGCAATTTCAACGAGCCCTTTTTCGTCTTCTTCGGTAAAGCGTTCAAAAACAGGGCTGTCGATATCAAGTACGCCAACCAGCACATCGTTTAGCACTAGTGGAACAACAATCTCAGAGTTTGACGCAGCATCACAGGCAATGTGTCCTTCGAACTGATGAACGTCTGCTATACGCTGAACAGTTCTGGTACTTGCACTCGTTCCGCAAACGCCTTTTCCAAGTGGAATGCGAATACATGCTGGTTGCCCCTGGAATGGACCGAGTACCAACTGCTCTTCTTTATAAAGGTAAAAACCTGCCCAATTCACCTCTTCGAGGCTATTGAAAAGCAGCGCACTTATATTTGCCATGTTAGCGATAAGATCGTGCTCGCCAGAAACCAAACTCTTTGCTTGGTTTATTAACTGACCGTACTGTTGTTCTTTCAAACGAATTTCCTGCTATTGAACAATGTTAAAAGACACATTAACACGTGCTTCTATGCGCTCTTGTCCAGGTAAAGACATAGACATGTCTTTGGCAAAAGCTTCTGCGCGCATTACTGGAATCGGCATATTGCCACCAGATTCTGAGATTGCAACAACTTCACCTACTTCAATCTCTAATTCTTTTGCTAATAACTGTGCACGTTGCTTTGCGTCTTTTACCGCAGAGATAAGTGCTTTTTGATAGGCATCGCCTTCACCAACTGAAATAAAGTTGAATTGTTGTATGCGATCAACACCTCGTTTGAGCACGCCATCTAATACTTTGTCATAAGTTTCAAGGTCAGTAGATGTGACGGTGATATCTCGTGACAACGTGAAACCTTCTTGCTGACGGCCTTGAGGCGTATTGATATAGCGAGGTTGTAAGCGTACTTGCATACTCTGAATGTGCTTTTCATCTATACCTTGATTAAGCAAGAACTTAACAATAGAGCGGAGGTCCGAATCAAGCTGAGTGTTCAGTTTACCTACTGTATTACCTTCTTCTTCAACAACGAGTGTGACTGAATAAGCGTTTGGTGTCACTTCTACCGCTCCTACGCCTTGCACATTTATAACCGCTTCTTGTGCGGCCTGTGCAGCAACCATAGGTGCAGATAAGGCAATAAATGATGATGCTAACAATGCTTTTTTAACTACATTTTTAGCTGTCGAATAAGTATTGGTACGCGTGATCATTTTCATAGAGATTCCTTTTTTATGGTGCCTTTTAATTACGTTACCTAAAGGATAAATGTTTAAAACTGAATAGTTTATGAATATACGCAATAAACGAAATCTTAGCACTGAACTAAGACGAGAAGAGATATAACTTCGCCGAGATGCGCTTTTTATGAGGCAAGACCCAAAAATGGATAAGTAATACCAGTCAACTTGATGTAGTGCCACTATACCTGCGGTAACACGACGTGATTACGAAGATTTTAAACCTCACTGAGTGGGTAATGATCTATGCGGACTGATATCAAAGCGCTATGTTAACGGCTAAAAGCCAACCGTTCAGCTAAGCATCTCGCTGAACGTGTTGACCGAAAAGAGTAAAAGGCGCTAGGCGTTTTACTTAAGCACAGTGCGCAACGCAGCAAGGCAGTGATCGATATTACGGGGTTTACATGCGTATCCCATAAGACCAATTCGCCATACTTTACCGGCATGATCGCCTAAACCGGCGCCGATTTCTAAATTAAAATCTTCAAGCAATTGCTTGCGAACGGCAGCATCGTCTACGCCGTCTGGAATTTTAACTACATTCAATTGAGGCAAACGATAAGCACTGTCTACTGTTAGCTCTAACCCAAGTTCATTTAGACCCTGCGCAAGTTTTTCATGACCCAATGCATGACGCTGCCACGCATTTTCTAAGCCTTCTTCTTTTAAAATCAGAAGTGCTTCGTACATAGCGTACATACTGTTGACAGGTGCGGTATGGTGGTAGGCACGCTTGGCGCCCTGCCCCCAATAACCAACAATCAAGTTCATGTCTAGAAACCAGCTTTGCACTTTCGTTTTTCGGTTTTGAATAACGTTAACTGCTCTTTCACTAAATGAAACAGGAGAGATACCCGGCACGCAACTCAAACACTTCTGTGAACCTGAATAAATAGCGTCAATGCTCCAACCGTCAACATCTAACTCGATACCTCCAAGAGAGGTAACTGCATCAACAATGCTAAGACAATCATACTTTTTAGCCAGCTCACAAAGCGCTTTGGCTTCATTGCGTACGCCCGTAGATGTTTCGGCGTGAACAAAGGCAAGGATCTTAATATCCGGATTGGCTTTAAGGGTGTCTTCTACCACATTAAGGTCAGTTTGCTCGCCCCATGTATTGTTGACGGTAATAGCCTCTCCACCACAACGCTCTACGTTTTCGACCATTCGATTGCCAAATACGCCGTTAATACACACGAGTACCTTATCGCCTGGTTCTACAAGATTAACAAAACATGCCTCCATTCCTGCTGAGCCCGGAGCAGAAATAGGCATAGTAAGTGCATTCTCAGTTTTAAACGCATACTGTAAAAGCTGCTTGGTTTGATCCATTAACTCAATGAATAATGGATCGAGATGGCCCAGGGTGGGTCTCGCCATGGCGTTTAAAATTCTGGGGTTAACATCGGATGGTCCTGGACCCATCAAAGTCCGTTCAGGGGGAATAAAAGTAGAAAATGATTGCATAATCCATCCTCGTATTAATGTAAGAGCCTGTTTTTAGAGTCAGTATCACGCATATTTAGCATGAACGTTGACGTCATACTACAAGGATAATGGCATGGTACAACCGTCTGTTTTCAACATAACTTACATGAATGAAAGTATGTCTATATATTTAACAAGGGTATACATTAACAACGCTTTATCACGTGGATAAAATGTGTGCAACATGTGGATATAAACTGTACACCTTTCTCTCAAAAAACATCACATCCGACCAGTTTTTAGTCCATTGATTACTAACGTATAAGTTCTACAATTTAATTGACGTTGAGAGTGTAAGATAAAATTCACACAAAAATTGTTTATAATTTAAACAAATGTATTCTATACTCATTGTCCGTTTAAAAGATTTTATTTAAACTCTCCTGTGTAAAAGTTAGCGCACGGCTCAGCAATGAGCCATTCCCCTAGGCCCGGAACGTTTGTTCTGGGCATTTTTTATGGGGATTCAAAATATCGCGAACAGCCTAGTCTTAAATATCAGCTATCAACTGGCTGTAATGATGACTTATATGTTTTGGCGTTATCTACGTAATGTTCAGCGGACGCTTTTAGTTTGGGTTCGATCTTGTCATCAAATGTTCTAATGACTTTACCAGGCGCTCCAACTACTAAACTGTAATCCGGAATTTCCATGTTTTCCGTTATCAAAGCGTTAGCGCCAATGATGCAGTACTTTCCAATTTTTGCACCGTTTAATACGACAGCGTTAATTCCTATCAAGGAATAGTCACCAATCTCGCAGCCGTGAAGCATGACTTTATGTCCTACTGTTACCCCTTCACCTAGCACTAAAGGAATACCTACATCGGTGTGTAATACGCTGCCATCTTGGATATTCGTATTTTTACCAACGGTTATCTTGTCCATATCGCCGCGTATAACCGCATTGAACCAAACGCTTGAACCCACTTTGAGTTCAACATTACCAATAACATGTGCGCCTGGCGCTATAAACGTACTTTCATCAACCAGCGGTGATGTAGAACCTAATTTGTAGCGCATTACCCTCTCCCTATTCGTCTACTTTTCTCATTAATCCTTCTTGCATGGTTGACGCAACAAGTTCACCATTTTGGTTAAATATTTGTCCGCGTACCAAACCTCTAGAGCCTCCGCTAAAGGGACTCTCCATTGCATACAATAACCATTCGTTCATATTGATTGGGCGGTGGAACCACATAGCATGGTCTATCGTTGCGATTCGAAGTGATTTATCGGTTACCGCAACACCGTGTGGTTGAAGCGACGTACTGAGAAAATGATAATCTGATGCGTAAGCAAGCGCAGCTTGATGAACAGTCAGTGATGCATTCATTGTATCTCTTGCTTTTAACCAGATATAACGCGTCGGTTCACGTTTCGCTGACTGGTAAGAGTTAGCTGCATCTACCGTGCGGATATCTACAGGTTTATGATAGCTCAACGCTTCTTGCATAGGACGTGCAATCTTATTGAAGTTAGCTTCATAGAATTCAATGTCAGACTGCACATCTTCCGGCGCAGGCACATCTGGCATTGTTGGGTTTTGATGCTCCATGCCATCTTGAGGAACCTGAAAAGACGCTGTCATGTAGAAGATATTTCTACCATCCTGAATGGCTTTAACCCGTCTAGCAGAGAAACTTCTGCCGTCTCGCACTACTTCAACATCGTAAACTACAGGCTTTTTAGCATCGCCTGGTAGTAAAAAATAAGTGTGGAATGAGTGTGCGACTCTACCAGCCTCCACTGTTTCGTATGCAGCTGCTAACGCTTGCCCCAAAACTTGTCCACCAAACAAGGCGCGGAAGCCTAAATCCCAGCTTTGACCTCGATAGATGCCAGCTTCCACTGTTTCGAGTTCAAAAAGTGACGATAGTTTAATCTCAGACATGTTGTACTTTCTCTTCAATTACTGCTTTTGGGTTTCGCGGGTAGTACTTTTCAGGCAATTTTGCTTTATGCTCGAAAAAGCGCGTATCTTTATAGGGTAACTTCATAAACCCTGAAATGCCTAGCCCTTTTATTTTGGGAATTTGCTGAACGAGTTGCGCTAATAATGCGTGGAAGCGCTCTTCTTGGCTGTGATCAAGCAACGTGTAATAGTTGTGAATTTTCAAATGCCGCGGTAATGCTTCAAATATAATACAACCAGTGTGATGTATTGTATTAAGTTGAACGATGGTATCGATAATCTCCTGAGGCAGCTTTAATAGTTCGTCCGGATCATCGCCATCTTCGAAATATGAGTGAGTACGGCTTTCATCCTTTTGTGCAGAAACCCGTGATAGTTCGTAGGGAATAAACATACCGCCTGCTGGTTCAAAGTCTTCATCTTCACTTTCGCGTTCAATGTGCAGCGTGTTTTTGGCGTTGAACATACAACATTTGAACACCGCGGGCTTGTGAATAGCCCTTGCTAAATTAATGACATTATTTACTGCTAAATCAAACGCTGCTTTCATTGATTCATCATATAAGTTCAAACTCGAATCGACATATATACCTTCTGGCTCCCAGCGCACAGCCATACCGCCAACTACAGGGTAACGGCCTAGTCTGCTTATTGCAGAAACAAATGCTTTTTCGGTATCCCCCATGCCCTGTAAATAGTTTTTGTAGTAGCGGTCAAATTGCGCATCGTCTATATAACGAAGTTCCTCTACGTCTTTTTCATCTAACGAGTCAGACAGTCTTGCCTGTTGGCGTAGGTAAGATTTTCGAGAGCTGTAAACAACGGTTTCAATATCAGCACGGTTCTGAGTGTGGGCCAGCCATGTAGGGATTAACGGTGTATATTGCGTTGGCTTGTCTTGAGTGAAAACCATATTCTTCAAAACGTGGAGATGATTAAACAGGTAATCTCCGCCTTGTCTTCTCTTTGTAGGATCTTCACTGAGCATGTGCTCAAGGATATTAGCAAGCATTTTTGGAAGACCAAGGGATGACGGCGTGATAACTTTACTGCCATAACGGCAAGACTGTCCTGAAGCCAAAGCATACAGGGTACTCGCCAGGCCTTGTTCATCAAAGCGGGGGCTGGAAAGTGCGCCATTAAGCTGCTCCTCGCCAATAAAATATACATCGCCAAGTCGAGCATTAGTTTGATGCAGTTCACCCGACATTAAATCCATGACATTATTACCCACATACTGCCCAGTAATGTCAGTCTGTGCGAACACTGAAGAGCCCCAATCAATCAGCCCAACCGATTCATTTTCGACATCCCAAACCAGATTCGAGGGTTTTATGTCTCCGTGCACAATGGGTTTAATTTCTCCATTTTCACTGTATTGGCGAAAACTGGATAAAAGTTCGCCGACCTGCACTGCAATTTTGACGATAATACGGGGCGAAAGTGGGCCTGTTTTCAAGCTGACTTTTTCTAGGTCTTCGCCAGGTGCGCGACCCATAACTAAGATGGATTGTTTACGTATTTGTTGATATTCAATAAACCGCGGCACAAACTCGTGATTAACGTGAGAAAGCATAAATGCTTCCTCTTCTAGTCTATCTTGCACATGCTGCGGCAACGTTATTCGCGAAAACTTAAATACCCGTGATTCACCGCTTGGCGCGTTCCCTGCAAACGCAAACCCAAAGGCTCCTTTTCCTAAAAGTTCGATGTCACTGTACCCCAACCCTTCTAACTGTGAGATACAAAGGTTTACCCAGTCTTTTAACTTTTTCGCATCCGCATGAGATAGCAGATATATCGACTGCTCATCGGGTATATAGAAATGTTTTAGGCCTTTGAGTTGCGACATGTTTTTTACTTCACGCTTTTAGTGACTTTTTGAAACAGATTAATCAGCAACAATACGCTTACCATTGTTAAACCGCACAGCAATCAATTATCTTCGTTTATCCAGGTAACATGCGCTGTAGCGTGATAGCCTGCTTCATTTTCACCTAGCATACCAACAACGCTTTCTAACGCGCTTTTTAAATTAGTATCTAGCTGCCAAGGCGGGTTCAAAACGAATACGCCCGAACCATACATTCCGGCATCAGCGGTATTTTCTTCCAAGCATATTTCTGCTTTAAAACAGGGTTTACCCATTGCTGCAAGCTTTTCACACATAGCTTCACTTGCACCACTTTTGGCGCCAGCCCTCTCTGACAATAGTGGATACCACACTACGATTTGTGCCTGCTGCCAGCGTTTGAATACCTGTTCCACACCCTTAACAAGGTCGCTATATTCATTCACGCGCTCATAAGGAGGGTCGATTAAAATAGCACCGCGATTGGGTTTAGGTGGCGTGAGAGCGCGAAGCCCTTCGTACCCGTCACGTTTATGGACGTGGCTATTAAGGGTGCGTAAACGGGATACGTTTATGTCTAGTTTATCGAATTCCGCAGGATGAAGTTCCATTAGGTGTAAATTATCACCGTCCCTTTTTACTTTTGCGCTTATTGCCGGTGAGCCCGGATATTGTTGTTGTGCTAAAAACGGTTCACACAACGATAAATAGTCGGCCAACAAATTTGGCAAGTCCTGCGCGCCTTTATCATCTATAAGCAAACGAGATATACCTGTCTCGTACTCTTTATTTTTTGATGACATGGCATCGGTTAGATCGTACGCGCCCGCGCCTGCGTGGGTGTCGAAAAGCGTAAAAGGTTTATCTTTTTTCTTTAATGCGTTGATAACGCCAATCCAACAAAGATGTTTGATGACATCAGCGTGGTTGCCCGCATGAAAGGCATGTTGATAACTAAGCACAAAACCTCAGTAAAATTTTCGTTTGTTTATAGTGCTCTATAATAACGTCAACGCGCTTTGAGGTATACAAAACAAAAAAGGGCCAATAGTTTTGCTACCGGCCCTTTTAAAATATTGCTACTGCAAATCAAATTGCTTTGAATGATATCACTTAAGGTGCATCAACATTTTTTCTGGCTGAGTTAGGTAACTCATCCATAGATTATTGAATCGCACCATAGTCGCACCATCAATAATACGGTGGTCGCCAGACCAATTAACCGCCATGATATTTTGCGCGCTAACATTTCCTTCATCGTCAAAGCGTGGAAGTTTCTGCGTTTTGCCAAGAGCAACAATAGCAGCTTCTGGTTTATTAATTACTGGCGTTGCGGTAATACCGCCTATTGCACCGATATTAGAGATACTAATCGTACCGCCTTTAAGGTGCTCGCCAGCCACGCGGCCCGCTCTGGCTTGTTCGATAATATCCTGCATTTGAACAGCAATCTCTAACAGAGATAGGTCTTGAACACGCTTAATATTGGGTACAAGCAAACCAATTTTAGAGTCTACTGCAAAACCAATATTGTGATCTGCGAAGTAGCTTATCTCAGTGGCGTCTTCGTTAAGCTGACTGTTAACTACAGGGAACTCATTGAGTGCCAACGACATTGCTTTAACGAAAAACGGCATAAAGCTGAGTTTTACGTTCTTCGCTTCAAATTCAGGTTTAAGCAGCTTGCGTAGCGACATCAGGTTGTCCATTACCAACTCGTCACTGACTGTGAAGTGCGGGATAGTATAGACCGAAGCCGACATTTGCTTCGCCATAGCTGCCTGAATACCGCGTACTTTTTCTGTTCTAACGCTGCCTTTAAGCACAGTGCTTGTGCTATTCAAATCACCTTTTTCTGCGGTAGATGAGCTTGGCGCAGAAGATGACGTATTTTGAGACGACGTGTCAACATTCGAATGTTGTAGATTCAACACGTCAGACTTAAGGATCCGCCCCTTTTTACCCGAGCCTTCCACAGTAGAAAGGTCGATATTCTTTTCTCTTGCAACACGTCTTACCGCGGGGCTAGCCAACACTTTACCTTCTATAGCGATAGGTGGCTCGTATTCGCCGTCGCTGAATTTTGAAGGAGCAAATTGCGCTGATTGTTGACTTGAACCGTTTGTTTGCTTGTTCACCGAACTTTGAGATGCAACGCTTGAAGCACTGTTGTTTGCCGATGGTGATTCGTCATTAGTACCGCTACTAGTTGTGACTTCACCGGCAACTTCTAGCGCAAACAATGCACTATGCACTTTCGCTATATCGCCTTGCGCGTAATAAAGACGATGCACGGTACCTGCGTTTTTAGCGGGGATCTCTACCACTGCCTTGTCGGTCATCACTTCTACAACGGCTTGATCTTCTTCAATTTCATCGCCTTCAGCCACGTTCCATTTCACAATTTCGCACTCGACAATACCTTCACCAATATCTGGCAAAATAAAGTCTTCGATGTGCTTGCCGTTTGAAGCGCCTGAAGAAGCACTATCATTCGCTGTCGCTGTTTCAGACGCATTGTCTTTTACTTCCGCTTGCGCGTCTTCATGTGTATCTGAGTTAGCGTCGGCATCATCTGGCGTCATAGAGAATAATGGTGCGTGCACTTTAGCAATATCGCCTACCGCGTAATGCAGTTTATTAACCACACCCGCATGCATTGCAGGAATTTGCACGGTAGCCTTGTCGGTCATTACTTCCGCGACAGGTTGATCTTCTTCTATATGCTCACCTTCAGAAACTAACCATTCCAGAAGTTCGCATTCAACTATACCTTCACCAATGTCCGGTAAGATAAATTCAATTGTCATTTGATCGTCCCCCGGCTTAGTAGTGAAGCGTACGTTTTATGGCTTCGTACGTCTTCGTTTCATCTGGCATATATTCTTTTTCGTGCGCCAAAGGATACGGCGTGTCTAAACCACACACTCTCGCAATAGGCGCTTCAAGATATAAGAAACAACGTTCCTGAATGCTCGCTGCGATTTCACTCGCAAAGCCACCCGTTAGCGGTGCTTCGTGGTTTATCAATAAGCGACCTGTTTTCATTACAGATTGCATAACCGTTTCAACGTCCCACGGTAATATGCTGCGTAAATCGATAATTTCACACGACACACCATCTTCAAGAGCCATTTCTGCGGCTTTTTGCAGAATTTCTATTTGCGCGCCCCACCCTAGTAACGTGATATCGGTACCTTCTTGAACAATATCTGCCTTACCTAATGGCAGTTCGTAATCTTCTTCAGGCACTTCCGATACCGAAGCGCGGTAAAGGCGTTTAGGCTCCATAAACAATACAGGGTTTTTATCGCGAATTGACGCAAGCAACAAACCTTTTGCCTGATAAGGGTCACGAGGGATAACAATCTTTAACCCTGGGCAGTGAGCGAAGAATGCCTCTGGTGATTGACTGTGGTAGTGGCCGCCTGCGATACCGCCACCATAAGGTGTACGAATTGTTAGCGTACCCACATCGAACTGACCGCCTGAACGGTAGCGCCATTTAGCCGTCTCATTCACAATTTGATCGAATGCAGGGAAAATGTAATCACCAAATTGAATTTCAGCAATAGGTACAGAGCCTTGTGAGGCCAAGCCGTTCGCGAAGCCAATAATGCCTTGTTCAGTAAGCGGCGTGTTAAAGCAACGCGCCTTACCAAATTTTTCTTGAAGGTGACTGGTTGCACGGAACACGCCACCAAAATGGCCCACGTCTTCACCAAAGACCATTACTTTCTCATCTTCGGTCATGGCTGTGATGAGTGCATTATTAATTGCTTGAAGTAGATTCATCTTAGCCATTATTTTACTCTCCCTGCTGTTTTAGGGTACATCTTAGGGTACTTCTTAATATGCGCTTTCAATTCACTGAGTTGTTCTTTTAAGTGCCAAGGTGCTGTGTCGTATACATCTTCGACAATGTCTTCAATGGCACATACGTCAGTCTTTTCACAACTCTTCATTGCTGCTAAAACGTCTTGTCTTGCTTTATCGACGCGCTTTTGGTTCTCAGCCTCGTCAAACCAGCCTTTGCTTTCTAACCATTTCGCCATACGAGCGATAGGGTCTTTTGCACGCCACTTATCTTCTTCTTCACGAGAGCGATAGCCTGTTGGGTCGTCTGACGTGGAGTGCGCCGCTAAGCGATAAGTCATGGCTTCAATAAGTACAGGACACTTTTCTTCAATGGCGATACGACGGGCTTCTTTAGTAGCTGCATAAATGGCTAACACATCGTTACCATCAACACGGATAGTTTTAATACCGTAACCTAAGCCACGCGAAGCAATGCCGTCACCCGCGAATTGCTCTTCTGCTGGTGTTGAAATGGCGTAGCCATTATTTCGGCAAAAGAAGATAACTGGGCAGTTTAAAACAGCGGCCATATTTAACCCTGCGTGGAAGTCTCCTTCAGACGCTGCACCTTCCCCGAAGTAACAGATAGTAACCACATCTTTACCCGACATTTTTTGACCATAGGCGTAACCAGATGCTTGAGGGATCTGTGTGCCTAGTGGTGAAGATATCGTCATGAAGTTAAGTGGCTTGTCACCATAATGGATAGGCATTTGACGTCCTTTGTTAGGATCGTCTTTATTGCTAAACATTTGGTTCATGAATTGTTCTGTGGTGTACCCGCGATATGCTAAAGCGCCTTGCTCACGGTACTGAGACATGATCATGTCGTCGTCTGAGAGTGCTGCTGCACTTGCAACTGACGCCGCTTCTTCACCCGTGCTTGCCAAGTAAAAACTAATACGACCTTGGCGCTGTGCACCCACCATACGTTCATCCAATACTCGAATGTAATGCATGGTATTAAATATTTTTAATGCTTCTTCTTTGCTGAGGTCAGGTTCAACTGCTTTTTCAATGAGTTCACCTTCGGCAGAAAGGATTTGCAGCATTGGGATATCAACAACCCCTTTAGTAATAATTTCGACCTTATTTGTTGTTTTTACTTCGGCCAAATGATTTCTGTCTTTCACGTTTGTTCCCCTTAAATATGAGGGTTAATAGCGACTTATAGTGATAACAATATGCTAGTTGAGAAATTGCAGGAGCGTCCTACTTATTCATTGGCATTTTTTCAAATGGGTGAAATAGACATACTCAATTAGTCTAAATGAAAAGGATATTCGTCCTAAAAACGTAAACCCCATGTAAAAAATATGAAAACCGAGTAGGACAATCATTACTCATTCACATCCAGTAATAGAGTTTCTAACGTTTCAAACGCTTATATATCCAATAATCTGCTGCTTAGAACTTCAATGAAAAAAGGAAGTTATCTATGCAACGACTAATCGTCGTTAAATGTAACAAAATGTGTAAATTGTGTATTGCAGAAACACACGTTACAAAAAGAAAAAAAGTGTGCTAGTAATAGATAGTCACAGCGATAAGTTGCGTTTTAAAAAAGGCGAATGACCTTTTAAGCAAACAAAAAAATCGTTGGGCTCCAGGGAACTATTCACACGAGAATAATTATGAAAAAAACAATCCTAAGTACGGTTATTGCTACCGCATTAGCAGGCTCAGCCTTTGGTGCACTAGCAATATCAAATCAACTATCTGGCCACAGCGTTGAACAACGTAACGCCATCGAAGCATCCTTCGACAAAAAGAATATTCTTGCAAATGCAATCCAAGCGGATAGTGATAGCGTACGTGTTATCGTACAACTTACTGACGTGCCTATGGCGCAATTCAGCGCAGTAAATCCAAGTGTAAGCAGCATGGCTGCCCACAAAGGTCAAAAGGTAAATTTCAAGTCAAACGCAGCGAAGGAATATCAATCTTTCCTTGAAGCTCAACAGCAATCGGTTATCCAGTCTATCAAGTCATTCGATAAGTCATTCAAAGCTGACATGTCTTACACAGCAGCATTTAATGGTTTTGCGGGTATCGTTTCAAAGAATGCACTTGATAAGCTTTCCAGCCTTTCAACGGTGAAAGCGGTATACCCAGACTTAGTACACCATGCCCAAATGGACGCGAGTTTGGACCTGATCGGCGCAGTTCAAACGTGGGAACAGTTCGGCGGGAAGGAAAGCGCCGGTGCAGGCGTGAAAGTAGCGATCATCGATAGTGGTATTCGTCCAGAAAACCCTTTATTCAGTGGTGAAAATTTTACAGCACCTGATGCTGCGACACTTCCTACTGACGACTACTGTTCAGAAGTTCCTGATTTTTGTAACAATAAACTGATTGTTGCTCGCGCAGCAGACATCGTAGAAGGCTTCTCTGTTGTTGAAGAAGAATACGAGAGCCCGCTAGGATTCAATGGACACGGTACGCACGTAGCAGGTACAGCAGTAGGTAATTACGGGGTAATGGCAGAGCGCGATGGCGCAGAAGCTGAAATCTCTGGTGTTGCGCCAGCTGCTTATCTAATGGTTTACAAAGGTTTGTATGCCACACCAGCTAACCCTGCTTCTTCTAGCGGTGCTTCTTCAATGCTGCTTTCTATGCTTGAAGCTGCGCTTACAGATGGTGCTGACATTGTAAATAACTCGTGGGGTGGCGGTGCAGGTGGAAACCCTAACGGCTCAGTATATGAAGACGTACTTGAAGCCATGCACGATGCGGGCGTTGTTACCGTTTTTGCAGCGGGTAACGATGGTCCGGGTGCTGGCACTATTGGCTGTCCTGGTTGTTCAGAAGACGTAATAACGGTCGCAAATACAACAACGGGTCGTTTGTTCGCAAACGAGGTGACCGTTGAAGGCGATACCACTTTAGGTTCTATTCCGGCCCTTTACTCAGTCGGCAACCCTGCCATTGTATTTGATAGCCCAATTACTGCACCTGTTGTTTATGCAGGCGAAGTAGATGCGGCAAACGTTGAAGGTTGTGATGCATTTGCTGCGGGCGCGTTCGATGGTGCAATTGCGCTTATCAGCCGTGGTACGTGTGGTTTCGTTACTAAAATTGAAAATGCAGAGGCAGCGGGAGCAACTGCTGTTCTTATTCATAACGTTGATGGACGCGGTGAAGCGCCAATATTAATGGGCGGCTTAAGTGAAGCTCAAACAATTCCATCACTTATGCTTCCTGCTACACCAGGTTTAGCGCTTGCTAACCTAGCTGAAACTACTGAAGAGTCACTAAATGTAACTATCGGTAGCGATATTGTTCGCGTTGTTTCAGACAGCCTTGCTGACATCATGAATGAAAGCAGCTCTCGCGGTCCTAACGGCGACCCGACGTTCCTTAAGCCTAATATTGCTGCTCCTGGTACTCGCATCTTCTCTGGCGAATCACCGGATGCACCAGGACACGAAGACCAGAACTTCTCGTTCAAGAACGGTACTTCAATGGCATCGCCACACGTAGCTGGTGCAGCTGCACTTCTTAAGCAAATGCATCCTGATTGGACTGCACAGCAGATAAAGAGTGCGCTTGTTACTTCTTCAATTCGCGATATTTTGAAAGAAGATGCGTCTACCGCAGCAGACAACTTTGACATGGGTGCAGGTCGTTTAGATCTTCCTCGTGCAACAACGGTAGAGCTAACTTATAGCGATTTAAGCTTAGTAGACGGTAACTGCTACCTGAACTGCGAAATGTCTATCACTGTAACAAACACCAGCGATGAAGAAGTTACAGTCGATGCTACAGCAATGTTTAATGACTCAGCTATTTCTGCAACCGTTACACCTCAAATGGCAACCCTTGCAGCAGGTGCTTCAGCTGAAATTATGGTAGCAGTAGATGTAACAACAGCGTCTACAGGGTCATGGTCTTTCGGTGGTATTAATTGGGCAGACACTGACGACACAACAACCGATTACTTCATCCCAGTAGCTATCTATCCTATTAGCAGTGATGAACCATCATTGTTTGATAGCGATGTAAGCACGCAAGTAGCAGCTGAAGGTGAATTGGTAGTAACCGAAGCGTTTGCTACTAATACTGACGTAACTGGTATGATCAGCATCACGGGTGAAATTGACCACAAATATGCGATTAACCCTTCTACAATTTCTGCTGTTAAAAACGGAAACCAAGAGCCAGTAAGCTATGACGCTGACTCAGGTACCGTATATTGGGAAGGCGCACTTAACACTGCTTCTTTCTCGATGAACGCAGATACTACTATTGGTGACATACTTGAAGGTTTTGGTCTTGACCGTTACGTACCAATGGCATCTATTGGTGTTGCGCCGCTAGAGTGCTCTGGTTCGTGTGATGACGCTTCAATTGAAGTAAGCCTACCTCGCACTATCACTTACTTAGGTAGCGAATACACAACCATGCAGATTTCATCTAATGGTTTTGTATCTTTAGGTACAAGCTCTGGCAACATTACTACACCGTTTGCAGAAGTATTGCCAAGCCTAAGTGAGCCAAACAATATTGTCGCACCTTATTGGACTGATTTTGACCTTGCGGGTGGCGGTGCAGGCGCTGGTAATATCTACGCAGTAAGCCTTACAACAGGTCACTTTGTTGTTGAGTGGGAAAACGCTCAAATTTGGAATGAAGATGGCACAAGCTTTAACTTCCAGTTGTGGTTTGAGTACGAAACAGGCAACGTAAACTTTGTATATGGTCCAATGGACTCACCTGTTTACGCAACGGTAGTTGGTGCTGAAAACATTTCAGGTAGCGTTGGTACAACGTACGCTGCACTAACATCTGCGGGCCTTCAAGGTACCCTTCCAGTTGAAGGTGACGAATTTGTACTAACTGCTAATGCGGGTGACGAAGTTACTATCAGCTACGCAGGTACTGTTGTTCCATCTAGTGAGTATATGGACGACATGTTGTCAGTTAACGAAGATGCGTCGGTAACGGCTAACATTCTTGCTAACGAAATGGACAGCACAATCATCAATAAATTCACCATGGACTCTCTGTCTGGTGAATTCCGTACGTTTACGCCTATCACTATTGATAAAGCGCCTCTTGATCCATCAACAGTTGTAGTTACTGGTGAGCCAGCAAATGGCACAGTAACTGTAAATGATGATGGAACAGTAACGTATGCACCAAATACTGACTTCTTCGGTGAAGATTCATTTACATACACCGTTCGTGTTGAAGGTACAATTGATGAAAACGAAGAGCCAGTTGAAGGTGAAATTGTTGGTGAAGGCACAGTAACTGTAGCGGTTGCAGGTGTGCAAGATGCTCCAGTTATTTCAATATCTGCTCCAACTAGCGTTGATGAAGGTCAGTCTTACACTGTAACTGCTTCTGCAACTGACGCAGACGGAGACGACGTGACTATCACCATTAACGGTGTAGAGCGCACTTCGTTCACTGATACAGCGCCTAGTAACGAACAGTCTAACCGTGTAACGGTTCAAGTAACGGCTTCAGATGGTATTGAAACTACTACAGAAAGCGTGACTATTCGCGTTAACGACAAGTCTGGTGGTTCAATGGGCTGGATTGCATTGCTTCTTGCTCCAGCAGTTTACCTACGTAGACGCATGAAACGTTCATAACGTTTTTTGATAAGAGAAAAAAGGCCGCAATTGCGGCCTTTTTTAATCGTCTTGAGAAAGTTGCTGTAAGTGCTGAGACATTCGCTTACTGGGTTGTACACCAAGTTCTCTAAACTTTTCTATTTGCTTTACCAAGTTCCCTCTTCCACTGGTTAACTTATTCATTGCTTGTTCGTAGTTTGCGTGAGCGGTATCCATCGACTTACCTACTTTTTCCATATCCGTCACAAACCCAACGAACTTGTCATAAAGCTTTGCTGCTTGTTCCGCAATAAGCTGTGCGTTTTGATTTTGGTACTCATACTGCCAAATGTTATTAATAGTACGCAGTGCAACTAGTAAATTAGTTGGGCTAACCAACATGATATTGTGATTAAGTGCCATTGTGACTAAATCTGGTTCTTCTTCGACAGCAATCAGAAATGCAGGCTCAATGGGAATGAAAAGTAACACATAATCCAGTGTCTTTATGCCTTTAAGCGTTTGGTAGTCCTTCGCGCCTAAGCCTTTGATATGCCCTTTTATAGAAGCCACATGTTGACTTAAAAATTGCGCTTTCTCAGCTTCATCATCACAGTTGTAATACCTTTCATAGGCCGCCAAACTTACTTTTGAATCTATGATCACATCTTTATCATTTGGCAAATGCACCACAACATCTGGTTGAAATCGCTTGCCGTGCTCTGATGTTGCTGACATTTGTGTTTCAAATTCATGACCCTCGCGTAAACCAGACTCTTTGAGTATCCGCTCAAGCACTACTTCGCCCCAGTTTCCTTGCTTTTTATTGTCACCTTTTAGTGCATTGGTCAGCGCTGCAGCTTCTTCCGTAATTTTCTGGTTGAGAGCCTTTAAACTTAGAATCTCTGTTTTAAGTGAGGCTCGCTCCTGCCCCTCACGTATGTGTTGTTCTGAGATTTGACGTTTAAAACCATCTAACTCGTTTTTGAATGGCGCCAAAACAGCTTCTATATTGTGTTTTGTTTGTTGCGTGTAACGCTGTTGCTTTTCTTCGAATATGCGATTTGCTAGATTTTCGAATTGCGTATGCAAACGTTGTTCAGATGCATTCATAGACGCAAGCTTATCTTCATGCGCAGCATGAAGCGCCTGAATTCTTGCTTGGTGCGCATCGTTTTGTGCTTGAAGCTTAGCAATAACAATACGCTCGCTATTCAAATCATTTTGTAGCTGCTCATTGATTTGCGAAAGCTGCGCTATCTTGGTGGCATTCGCCTGGCCTCGAATAAATGAATAAAGTGAAAAAGCACACACACTTACGAAGGCTATTAGAAAGGAAATGGGTTCGCTAGAAATAAGGTTAATTAACATAGTGCACGTTCATACTGTTATTTTGTACAGCACTATAAACAAAATCAGATAAATATACCAACTGGTATAAATTTAAAATGAAATTGGGGCAAAACGTCTAGCACGTAAACCTTTGAAAAAATGAAACTACACAAATGAAAACGGGTGCTATTGCACCCGTTTTTTATATTGTGATGAAAAACCTAATTAGCTTTCTTAAGCAGAACGGCTCATCTTAAGTTTTGTCTTCCTCTCTATTTAGATAGCGAGGCATCAAGCTCTTCAATTTTTGCTTTCCAAATGGCCGGACCATTTTTGTGAGCATTGGCACCCGTGCTGTCTACTGCAACGGTTACTGGCATGTCTTCTACGTCGAACTCGTAAATTGCTTCCATACCTAAGTCCTCGAATGCTACGACACGAGATTTCTTAATGGCTTTAGATACAAGGTACGCTGCACCTCCAACTGCCATTAGATAAACCGCTTTGTGTTTAGCAATTGAATCAACGGTTGCTGGACCACGCTCTGCTTTTCCAATCATGCCAATAAGGCCTGTTTTCTCTAGCATCATGTCAGTGAACTTATCCATACGGGTAGCCGTTGTCGGGCCAGCCGGACCAACCACTTCGTCACCTACAGCGTCAACAGGACCAACGTAATAGATAAAGCGGTTAGTTAGGTCAACGCCCTCTGGTAAACCTTCACCATTTTCCATCATGGTTTGAATGCGCTTGTGAGCAGCATCACGACCGGTAAGCATCTTACCTGACAGCAGTACCGTTTCGCCTACTTTCCACTCTTGGATATCTTCTTTTGTTACTTCATCAAGGTTAACGCGGCGAGTGTTTTCGCTCACTTCCCAAGTTACTTCTGGCCAATCTTCTAATTTAGGTGGCGTAAGCTCCGATGGACCCGAACCATCTAGATAAAAATGTGCGTGACGAGTCGCCGCACAGTTAGGGATCATTGCTACAGGTTTTGACGCAGCGTGAGTAGGTAGCGACTTAATCTTAACGTCAACAACGGTCGTTAAACCACCTAGGCCTTGTGCACCGATACCCAACTTATTTACGCGGTCAAAAATTTCTAAGCGAAGTTTTTCATCGGTAGTTTGCGGGCCGCGCTCTATAAGCTCTTGGATGTCTACTGGGTCCATAAGGCTTTCTTTTGCAAGTACCGCTGCTTTTTCAGCCGTACCGCCAATACCTATTCCCAGCATTCCTGGAGGGCACCAGCCTGCCCCCATCGTCGGCAAAGTTTTTACTACCCAGTCAGCAATATCATCGCTTGGGTTAAGCATTACCATTTTAGACTTGTTTTCAGAACCGCCGCCTTTAGCCGCGATCATCACTTCGATCTTTTCACCCGCTACCATGTCGATATGCACAACAGATGGCGTATTGTCTTTGGTGTTTTTGCGCGCACCGGCAGGGTCAGCAACGATAGAGGCGCGAAGTGGATTGTCTGGATTAAGGTATGCACGACGTGTACCTTCATCAACCATTTCTTGAACGGTCATGTCAGTTTTATCCCATGTCACACCCATACCAACTTTAACAAAACAGGTTACGATCCCCGTGTCTTGACACAAAGGGCGCTTACCCTCTGCAGACATGCGTGAGTTGATAAGAATTTGCGCCATCGCGTCTTTCGCGGCTTGGCTCTTTTCCTTTTTATAGGCTTCTTCTACGGCTTTAACGTAATCGAGCGGGTGATAATAAGAAATAAATTGCAGGGCATCTTCAATGCTGTCAATGAAGTCTTGTTGACGGATAACGGTCATGACATCCTCTTTTTATTTGGCTTTCGTGGTCTTAGCTAGCTAAAAAAGCGTATACTAGCGCATCTAAAGACAACGCACCATGTAAAACCATGTGCTTGTGGCTAATTCCAGTCATTTTTAAAAACTATGCTGAAGGGATATCTGAAAAAGCAGCCTAATGTGATCGGTTATTAGCCCTTATTTGTTAACGCCAGTTAAAAATAGAAGGAAGTTTGTGCTTAATTCAAGCACCAAACGCCCACGATAAAAAGAAGTACAGAAAACACCTATGTCACACGCAGATACTATTCACGTTCATGTTTCCCGTTTCACTGCAGAGGAATTAGCCGATAAATTAGCGCTAAATTGTGACGAGAACACAGCCGTTTTCAATGCACTTTTTAAGCGAGTCTCTACACGCCCATATTCTCTTTTACTCGATACTTCTGGTTCGTCGAAAAGTGAAGGACGCTTCAATATTATGGCATTTTCACCTTCCGCAGTTATCGAAGCAAAAGGTGATAAGGTTCAACTCATCGAACTAAACACTTCAAAGCGTCAGCAATTGACATTGCCCCCCTTTGAAGCGGTGCAATCACACTTACATGCGCGCGTTTCAAATGTGGAGATACATGCCAGTGTAAATACAGCGCACCTCCCTTTCATTATCGGTGTGGCTGGTATGGCAGGCTATGATACTGGGCGCTTTTATGAAACCATGCCAAGCATCGCCAAAGATGACTACGAAACCCCTGATTTCGCGGTTGGCCTTTATCTTCGTTCACTTATTGAAGATACAAAAACAGGTTATATCTATTATTGCTCCGTTGACAGTCAACCGCTGACTCAGTTTTTTTCTTCGTTCAACGACGAAACACCTGAGCCAAATTTCAAGTTAACGTCGCGGTTCGAATCAAATTTGTCTAAAACGGAATATGAAGCTTGTTTGGATAAAATACACGCCTATTTGCGTGCCGGTGATTGCTACCAAGTAAATATGGCGCAACGTTTTAGCGCGGCGTTTGAAGGGAATATGTGGCAAGCATATTGTGAGCTACGCAATCAAAATCAAGCGCCATTTTCAGCTTTTTATAACCTTCCCCAAGGCTGTATTGCTTCCATTTCACCAGAACGCTTTCTACGCGTTAAAGATGGGGTTGTAGAAACAAAACCGATAAAGGGTACACGCCCGCGATTTGAAGACAAAGCAGAAGATGCCGCCAGTGCTCAGAGCTTGCTCTCAGCAGAAAAAGACCGTGCAGAAAATCTCATGATTGTAGATCTGCTGCGCAACGATATTTCAAAGCACTGCAAACCTCACTCGGTGAACGTACCCGCACTCTTTGCTCTTGAAAGTTATCAGGCTGTGCACCATTTAGTAAGTACGGTAACTGGTGAATTGAATGAATCTTCTTCGCCTTTATCGCTTCTGGCATCAGCATTTCCTGGGGGGTCAATAACTGGAGCACCGAAAATCCGCGCGATGGAAGTTATCGATGAGCTAGAGCCACACCGCCGGAATATCTACTGTGGCAGCGTGTTCTATATGGGTTTTCGTGAAGACATGGATTCAAGTATTTGTATTAGAACCGTATTGGCAGAGAACCGTCGATTACATTGCTGGGCCGGTGGTGGTATTGTGCTAGATTCTGTTTCTAACGAAGAATATCAAGAAACCCTAGATAAAGTGTCTAGAATACTGCCAGTACTTGAATCAATTAACCAATAGCACAGTATTTGTATGTAATGTGCTAGCACAAAGGTAAGCATATAGGTTGTAAGCAAATATCTATGACAAAGAACGAATTCCTATCACAGTTTCACCACTTAAGGCAGCCTCACACCGAGCCAGATTTTCCGTTGCGAAAAACAGGACGCCCTGCGGCTGTACTTATCCCCCTGATAGATTATGGGAATTCGCTTCAATTACTGCTAACCGAACGAGCGCACCACCTCAAGCATCACCCAGGTCAAATCAGCTTTCCAGGCGGAGCGGTCGACGAAGCTGACAATTCTTTTTTTGACGCAGCACTTAGAGAAGCAGAAGAAGAAGTTGGTTTACCCGCTACTCACGTAGACGTAGTAGGAATGTTGCCTAGATACCGAACAATCAGCGGATATGAAATTGCGCCAGTTGTTGGCTTTGTAAATCCTGACTTTACACCGATTATTGATAAAAATGAGGTAGAAAGCGCTTTTGAAGTGCCTCTCGCACATGTTTTAGACAGAAGAAATCATTTAGTTCACACGACGCATCGCGATAAAAAGGCATTTCCAATTTACTTTATCCCATGGAAAAACCGCATGATATGGGGCGCAACGGCGGCAATGTTACGCAATCTATCTCATCATATTCATCCTTAGCCTTTGTATTTGCTTGACCGCTCTTACGTGTACTATAAATTAAACTTTACAGCGTATTAGCAAAACTAATCCCTTTATTAGCTTTTCTGTATTGTGGTTTTTCCGTGGTGGATGCATGATCTTACTATTACTTTGTTTTAATTTTGAAAGTTTATGATCAGTGTATTTGATATGTTCAGCGTGGGCATTGGCCCATCGAGTTCGCACACCGTAGGACCAATGAAAGCAGGCGCCGAGTTTGTCACCGAACTCGCTCAGGAAGCTGCGCTTTTTGATTCAGTGGATAGCGTGAAAGTTGAACTGTTTGGGTCATTAGGCCAAACCGGTATCGGCCACGGAACAGGAAAAGCTGTTATCCTCGGTTTACTAGGAGAACTTCCAGACGTTGTCGATGTGGACAGCATCGAGACTAAACTTGAAGAAATACGCAACACGGAAAAGCTTTGCCTTAATGGCCAGAAATTAGTGCGCTTTCCTAACAAAAACGCCATTGTTTTTCACCGCCGTAAAACGCTCCCCAAACACGCTAATGCCTTAACGTTTTATGCGTACGCGAAAGATGAGCTTGTAAAACAGCAAACTTATTACAGTATTGGCGGTGGCTTCATCATAAAAGACGAAGACTTCGATGCGACCAAAGCGCATGCGGCCAGCCTGCAAGCATCAGTACCCTTCCCTTTTAAAACGGCCGGTGACCTTCTTGCTCTGTGTAAAACTAACGGCTTAAGCATTAGTTCACTGATGCTACGTAACGAATCAACTTTCAGGCCCAAGCACGAAGTGAAGCAACAGCTACACAACATTTGGTTAGTGATGAAAGCCTGTATTCAGCGAGGTATCGAAAGCGAAGGTATTTTACCTGGCGGGCTTAAAGTAGTTCGCCGTGCACCTGGACTATACCGTCGACTTCAAACTGAACACACAAACGACCCTATGCAGACTATGGATTGGGTTAACTTGTTTGCTTTAGCTGTAAACGAAGAAAATGCAGCTGGCGGCCGTGTTGTAACTGCACCAACAAATGGAGCAGCGGGCATCATTCCGGCGGTTCTACAGTACGTAGATAAGTTTATTCGACCTGTTGATGAAGAAGTAGCAAGCCGATTCCTGCTTACCGCAGGCGCTATTGGTATTCTCTACAAAGAAAATGCGTCAATCTCAGGTGCTGAAGTAGGTTGCCAAGGAGAAGTAGGCGTCGCTTGTTCAATGGCTGCAGGCGCGTTAGCTGAAATTATGGGGGGCACAGCTGCCTCGGTAGAGAACGCTGCGGAAATCGGTATGGAGCACAACCTCGGCCTTACTTGTGACCCCGTGGGTGGCTTGGTTCAGGTTCCGTGCATTGAGCGAAATGCCATGGGTGCAATCAAAGCCATTAATGCTTCTCGTCTTGCACTGCGCGGAACCGGTGAGCAAAAAGTATCACTAGATAAGGTTATTAAAACTATGCGCGATACCGGCAACGATATGAAGACTAAGTATAAAGAAACGGCGAGAGGTGGGCTCGCGGTAAATATTATCGAATGTTAGCGCCGCGCTCTAACTAGACAATATGTGAAACGCAAAAAAGGGGCAATTAGCCCCTTTTTTAATGAACGTTTTCAACAAGCGCTGCGTTTACTTTACTGGAAGCGTCACGCCTTTAAACATTTTTTCCACTTCTTCGTTATTTTTCAGCATCATAGCTTTCTCAACCTTGTCCTTGGTCAGATGAGGCGCAAAACGCTCAATGAAATCGTACATATAACTTCTTAGGAACGACCCCTTTCTAAATCCAATTTTCGTCGTGCTGTAATCGAACAGGTGACTTGCATCTATCTTCACAAGATCATCATCTAACTCTTCGCTTACCGCCATCGACGCAATAACACCAATACCGACACCTAAGCGGACATAGGTTTTAATAACGTCGGCATCTGTTGCGGTAAACACGATTTTAGGTGTTAGCCCTGCTCTTTCAAACGCTTGGTCTAATTCAGAGCGCCCAGTGAAACCGAAAACATAAGTAACCAACGGATATTTGGCAATGTCTGAAATATCGATAGTGCCCTTTTTCGACAACGGATGGTCTTTGTTTACTATTACACTGCGATTCCAGTGATAACAAGGAAGCATGACTAAATCGTTGTACAAGTGGAGAGCCTCGGTAGCGATAGCAAAATCGGCTTCGCCTTTGGCAGCCAGGTCGCTAATTTGAGACGGCGTGCCCTGATGCATGTGTAATGACACTTTTGGATACTTGCTCATGAACCCCTGAATAACATCAGGTAATGCATAACGGGCTTGCGTATGCGTGGTCGCAATATTAAGTTTACCTTGATCTGGAAGCGTGTGCTCCCTTGCTACCGCTTTAATACTCTCTACTTTGGCTAATATTTCACGAGCTATATTGATTACATCATTACCCGCGTCTGTTACGTGTGTTAAATGCTTACCGCTACGGCCAAAAATCTGAACACCTAGTTCATCTTCCAACATGCGAACTTGTTTGCTGATACCCGGCTGTGAGGTATATAAACTTTCTGCTGTTGCTGACACGTTCAAATTGTTATTGAGGACTTCTACGATATACCGTAGTTGCTGTAGCTTCATATTTTACACCGTTTAATGCGATAGACTGACACTGTACTCCCCCCGTTATAACCAAAACCACCTTTTTTTACTAGTTGCTATTACGAAATTGGCATTATAAAGTTGAAAATAATTGAATTTTTGCATTTTCGAGTGGGATTTATTCGCCTTTGTCCGATTTCTTCTACATTATGGGTAGGTGATTAAAAAGCACGGTGTTAGATAGATAATGAGTAGCAGTAAACAAGTTACATCCACAATTGATTTTTCATCGGTGTTGGCAGCTGCTGTGCACGATATGAAAAATTCACTTTTTCTCCTTATTCAATCTATTGAAACACTCAGCGACGCCCTTTCTCCTCACGACGAGAAAGCTAGAGAGCAGGTTGCGAGTGTTCATTATGAAGCATCTAGGCTCAACACCAATCTTGTTCAAGTACTCTCTTTGTACAGGGCTGAATTAGAAAGTTTACCCATTACCGTTGACGAAAGTTTCATCAAAGATTTGGTTGAAGATGTTGTTGGCTCTAATGCGTTATATGTATCTCAGAAAAATATTGATATAAGCATCGCTATCGAAGATGACCTTAGCTGGTACTTAGACAGTGAGTTAATTTATTTGTTATTAAACGATGTAATCATTAACGCAATGCGCTATGGAACATCCAAAATAATAGTAAGTGCCAAGGCAGACGAGAACGACTTCATGACCATTAAAATAGAGGATGATGGTCGTGGCTATCCCGAAGCGATGTTAACCAAAAGCCACGAAGAGCTCTGTGATTTTGAGTTAAGCCAAGGAAGAACGGGGTTGGGGTTATTTTTTGCGAAGTTAATTGCAAACGCACATTCTCAAGGAGATAAAGTGGGCTCAATTGCCCTTTCCAACGGCGGGAGTCTCGGTGGAAGTGTATTTGAAGTAAAAATACCGTAAGATTGACCGATAACATTAAGTAATACAAAAAGTAACGCTCGTACGTAGTAATACGTTAACGTTATAAAAAATAAAAAACAGACGGAAACACACGCATGTACGTGATTATTATTATATTAATTGTTGTTTTGCTAATCGCAGCTATCTTTATCAATGCAATGCAACAACATCGTCAAAAGCAAGAGGCTGAGCGCAGAACTGAACTTGCGAAACAGCGTACTATTGTCGACGAAACTGAGAACGTTATTGCCGCCTGTGTAAACATGCCTGTTTCTTCGCGCATTATGGGCATACTTCACAATCGTATTCTAAATGCCTTGAAAGCAATGAACGATTTATCGAGTACATCTGAACTAAAACAGCGTATCTCAAGCAGTGAGCAAGCAACCGCCGCTGCTCTTTCGGACAATAGCGGTATCACTAACGATTTCGCGTTACCCGACAACGACAAAATGATCATTCAATACATTCAGGCCGTTAAGAAACTGCGCATTATTCTTCGTTCAGAACATAGCAAAGGGCAAATTGATTCTAAAGTATTCATGGATGAAGATAAGCAGCTTGAACGCTTGCAGGTAAAAGTAAATGTAGAAACATTGATTAAGCGCGGCCGCGCTGCACTTCAAACCAATATGCTTGGGTCAGCCAGACAGTATTTTGAAAAGGCGAAAAACGCACTAGAAAATCAAAATCCCCAAGACGAATACTCAATGTCTAAACTTGCTACACTTAACGAGTGGTTACACGAAATCCAAAGTAACCTTAAGAGCGTGAACGAAAAAGATCGCGCCAAGAAGCAAGAAGAAGAAAGAGACGAATTAGACGAGCTGTTCGCACCTAAGAAGAAGTGGTAGGTCGAACCTTTTCTTGGAAACTATAAAGCGCATTATTTCACTCATAATGCGCTACGGCCATGTCCCACATAGATTGAGCCGGCAGCGATAACCCTTTTCGCGCATTTCGAATTATTCCAATATTTTTCACCAGAGGCATGTCACTAATTTCTTTTGTTACTAGCCCCAATCCCTCCATTTGCGCTTTACAAATCGCCGGCATAATAGATATACCTAAACCATTTAGAATGAGCTTTCCTAGTGTAGATAGCTGCCCCGTTTCGGCGATTATATTTAGCTCACCATATTGTGCTAGCTTAGATTGAGTCCAATGACGTACCGCAGATCCCCTATTCATCATTACCAATGGAAGTTTTAGACAGTCCTGCCAATGCAACTTGTCCCCTAAATGGGCTGATTGTGCTTTGTTGGTCACAACAACAAACTCATCAGCAAAAAGGCTTTTAAACACTAAACCATCTTTGCGCTCTGGCTCAAACGAGAACCCAATCTCGCTGCGGCCTGTAGTAACTTCATGAATTACCTGTTCCATTACTACATCGACAATTCGTAAGTTTACGTTTGGAATTCGTTGATGAAATACTGACAAGATATTCGGTAAATGAGACTCGGCAAATGACGGCATAGCGCAAATGGTAAGCTGCCCTTTCGCCATAGCAAACAAATTTTGAATATCAGAAAAAGTATTGTCCCAGTCGTGCAGTAGCCTCAAAGCATTTGGAAACAACACCTCTCCTTCTGGTGTTAGGCTTACATTGCGTGTATTGCGTTGGAATAACTTACCGCCTAACTGCTCTTCCATTTTTTTAATTGCCGATGACAAAGCTGGCTGTGTTAAATGTAGATTTACCGCGGCTTCAGCAAAGGTTGATGACTTGGCCACTTCTACAAACGCTTTTATTTGACGGTATGAAACATCCATAAACTTTTCAACTGATCTCAGCGATTAATAAATAGTTTTTATTAATCGCAAGATTAATTCGATTTTACAAATGAAGCAACAATGTCGATACTTATTTTTAACAAATGCATTGGAGATAGAGAATGGCGGGATTTAACAAAGTTGTATCCTCATACGAAGAAGCAATGGCTGGCCTTGAAAATGGTATGACAGTCATTGCGGGCGGATTCGGGTTGTGTGGTATACCCGAAGGACTGATAGGCCAAATTAAGAAAATGGGCGTATCTGGACTTACTGTAGTTTCCAATAACTGCGGTGTAGATGGATTTGGCTTGGGTCTTTTACTAGAAGACAAACAAATAGCAAAAATGGTGTCTTCTTATGTAGGTGAAAATGCCCTGTTTGAAAAACAACTGCTTAACGGTGAGTTGGAAGTTGAGCTTACACCTCAAGGAACGCTGGCGGAAAAAATGCGCGCTGGTGGTGCTGGCATTCCTGCCTTCTACACTGCCACAGGTTATGGTACGCCTGTTGGTGAAGGAAAAGAAGTCAAAGAATTCAACGGTCGCCCTTATATTCTTGAACATGCTATTACTGGCGACTTTGCCATTGTAAAAGCATGGAAAGCAGATACTTACGGAAACTGTATTTATCGCCATACAGCACAAAACTTTAATCCTATGGCCGCTACTGCAGGTAAAGTCACTGTGGTAGAAGCAGAGGAAATTGTAGAGCCTGGTGAATTGAACCCCAGCGAGATCCACACTCCCGGGATTTATGTAAACCGTGTCATTCAAGGTTCATTTGAAAAACGTATTGAACGCCGTGTAGTTAGCAAGGAGTCAGTGTAATGCTTAGTAGAGAACAAATCGCAATGCGCGTCGCTCAGGAATTTAAAGATGGCGATTACGTTAATTTAGGCATTGGTATCCCTACCCTTGCAGCTAACTATGTACCAGATGACATCAGCGTGATGCTGCAATCAGAAAACGGTCTTTTGGGGATGGGACGCTACCCGACTGAAAGTGAAATTGACGCTGATATGATAAACGCTGGTAAAGAAACGGTAACGGCTATCACAGGCGCATCTATTTTTAGTAGCGCTGAGAGCTTTGCCATGATCCGCGGCGGCCACGTTGATTTTACTGTACTTGGCGCATTTGAGGTTGATGTATCGGGCAATATTGCGTCTTGGATGATACCGGGCAAACTCGTTAAAGGCATGGGCGGTGCTATGGACTTAGTTGCTGGCGCGAAGAACATAATAGTTACCATGACCCATACCGACAAACACGGTAACCCAAAACTACTTAGCGAATGTACCTTACCGTTAACCGGTGTGAACTGTATTACGCGCATTATTACCGACTTAGCAGTGCTGAGTGTTGAAGACGGCGCATTTGTGCTTCAAGAACGCGCCCCGGGCGTCAGCGTTGACGAAATTAAAGAGAAAACGGGCGGAAAGCTTGTTGTTCCTGAAAATGTACCTGAAATGCAGTTTTAAACTCTGCGTTTAATTGTGCTTTTCATTTCATTGTGTTTCGCAATGTCGCGCTTATCATTCAGCATTTATGCTCTTGTGGTAAGCGCGCGCCATTGAGTTAACTCACATTTTTGCTTTAACTTTATATTCTTCGTTGAGTAACGATTGTTACAAGCACCTGCCTTCAGTCTGCAAGCTCATAAGCCTTTCCAATAAACCTTTAAATGCACCGTGCATTAAGGGATAATGCGCCCGAATGTCATTTTAAAAAGGCTATACCTTCTTGCTAGTTACTGATTTACCCGTTCACCACAAAATTATTTCAAAGCTCGAAACGAAAAACATTTCGACGCTAACCGAAATTCAAGAACGCACTATGCTGCCTGCTATTCAGGGCAAAGATATAATTGCGTCATCAAAAACGGGGTCAGGTAAAACCTTCGCCTTTTTAGTGCCAGCTATAAACAGGCTAATGTCGCAAAAAGCCCTTAGTCGTCAAGACCCACGCGCACTTATTCTTGCGCCAACTCGTGAGCTAGCCAAACAAGTTTTCATTGAAGCTAAATCAATGTGTACCGGGCTAAATCTTACTTGTTCACTTATTGTGGGCGGTGAAAATTATAACGACCAAGTTAAAGCGCTTCGCCGTAACCCTCACATTATCGTTGGTACCGCTGGTCGTGTAGCCGACCACCTATTAGATAAAAGTGTGTATTTAAACGGTTTAGAGTTGCTTATCTTTGATGAAGCCGACCGGATGTTAGACTTAGGCTTCTCTGCTCAGCTTAAAATGATTAACGACTATGCTGATCACAGAAAGCGTCAAACTATGTTGTTTTCTGCCACGCTCGATAATATTGAGCTAAAGCATATGACAACGCAGTTAACCAAAGGCGCTGTTCGTGTAGCTGTAGGAGACTCAACCGCAGAGCATGGCGATATCGAACAGAAGTGCTTCTTTGCAGACAATGTTGATAACAAAGATCAAATTTTACAGTTTGAGCTAGCCAATCGTACCTACAACCAAGCTATCGTATTTACAGCTACCCGTGAAGATACCGATAGAATTGCAGCACTGCTTAACGAACAAAACTTAGAAGCTATTGCGCTTCGTGGTGATATGCTACAAAGCCAACGCGCAGCAGTAATGAGTGCGTTTGCTCGTGGACAGCACAGTATTCTGGTTACTACCGACCTCGCCTCTCGTGGACTAGATCTATCAAAAGTAGGATTGGTGGTTAACTTTGACCTTCCTAAGAACGCTGATGAATACATTCACCGTATCGGCCGTACAGGCCGTGCTGGGCAAAAAGGCGAAGCATTCTCGCTAATTGGCCCTCGTGATTGGAACAGTTTCGAGGGGCTTAAAAATCACCTTCAATATGCGTTAGAGTGTTCACCGCATGACGAATTCTCGGCGTCTTTCAAAGGTTTTACGCAGAAGAAAAAAGTATCGAAACAATCAAATGCGAAAAGTGGTAAAAAGCGCGTAGCGAAACCAGTAAAACCTGGCACTAAAAAACGTGTCGATACCATGTCTGGAGAAGATATTGGTATGGTTCCTGTGAAACGCAAGCCAAGAAACACTCTGTCTGACGACGACGAGTAAAACTCTATATCGTAGTTTGAACCATCACCGCCGCTAGTCACAATTCACTATTGAATAGCGGTGTGTAACCTTTCACATTGTTTTTAATCACATTTCCTGCAGCCCTTTGATGGAACACTTCGCCATCATATGCTCTACTACGCATATAGCAACAAGTCGGTCGTGCTGACTACACGCTTCAACTGTTTGTAACAAAGCGTGTAAGCGGCACACACTCCCCCTTTAAAATGGATTTTAACCACATGAAATTTATAAAGTTCGTATCGTTAGCCTTGTTTATAGTAATAGTCGTTGTGGCACTCTCCTATGAAAAAATAATAGCACGCGTATTGTTGCCGCAGTACATAGAGTGGGCACATGAAACAGATATGAAAGGCTTAAAAATAGGTCAACAGTTGAATGAACAAGAATTGGCGCTAGCAGCGGAGATAGGCATAAAACAGCCTAAGAAAGTAAGAATTGTTTATGTAGATGAAGTGCCATATCCCTACGAAAACTTCGCGCTTAAAGTGTTTGGCGAAGCCGTTGGACTTGTTGGAGAAGGAATAATAAATAACGCACAAGTTTTCGGCTATTCGATTTATGCTCGTAAAGATTTCGAGCTTAATAGACCCAAGTTAGCCCACGAATTAGTGCATGTGTTACAGATTGAACGAGCCAGTTTAGATGAAGTTGTCACCCAACACTTTTTCGACATGGCTGAATACGGTTACGATAAAGCCCCACTAGAAGTAGAAGCGTCCGCAGCCAACAAAGTATACAGCGCTGATTGGTAATTTATATTCACCGAGGATTGCTTTTTAGGGCGCCGGTGATTGTTTAGAGTAGCGTTTGTGTTAAAGGTTCGTTTGAGAGAAGATACTGACAAGCCTACTTTTATTCGACTACTTCCGTTTTGTGCCAATAGCAGACATTACAAGACTTGTTTCATTTAGATGTTCATGCAACTTCAACAATAAACACTCACAAGCCCAAAGCACTTTATCGATATTAAATCACATGTAAGCATAATTTAATGCCTGACCTAACACATCACGAAACAGATGGGAGAGCACTATGCCTATAGGCTCAAGCATTGATGAATTCTTAGAAGAAGGGATTAAGTAAGAAGTAGAATTTACAGCTAGTAATCGAATAGCACAGAGTCAAACTTTTCTGGTAGACAATGACCAAAACACAAGTGGTTGTGACGCACAATTTAATTTGATAGCCTATACAAATGAAAAAGATACTTATCAACACAACCTCTTCTTTCAACTGGTGGCGCTCACTCTGAGCGGCACGGAATTCGTACATTCTTTTGCTGCTGGAAGGTAGCTAAGTCTGTATGTTCTTTATATCTCCAGTAGCACGTTTCATTTACTTGGAGATATATCGTGACCAATCAAACAAATACCGAACGACAAGTCATTCTCACTGGCGACCGAGCGACTGGGCCTCTTCACTTAGGTCATTACGTTGGCTCGCTAAAGCAGCGTGTATCCTTGCAGGACGAGCATGACCAGACCATTCTTGTCGCTGACATGCAAGGTCTGACGGACAATGCACACAATCCATCAAAGGTATCATCTAGCATATTAAATGTGGTGGCTGATTATCTGGCTGTTGGCATAGACCCAAGGAAGACAACTGTTTGCCTGCAATCACAGCTACCAGCACTCGCTGAGTTGACTATGTATTACAGTAACGTGGTAACTGTAACTCGACTTGAGCGTAATCCTACCGTAAAAAGTGAAATCAAAAGCAGAGGCTTTGAGCGCTCTTTACCCGCAGGCTTCTTAACATATCCAATATCTCAAGCGGCTGACATCACCGCGTTTAACGCGACACTAGTTCCAGTTGGTGATGACCAATTGCCAATGATTGAACAAACCAATGAAATCGTAAGGAAGATTAACTCATTAGCAGGAAAGCCAGTGTTGAAAGAGTGTAAGCCATTACTCGGCAATGCATCACGACTACCTAGCACTGACGGCAAAAACAAAATGAGTAAATCGATGGGTAATACCATAAACCTTGGCGCTACAGAAAAAGAGATAAGCACCGCTGTTCGTAGCATGTACACAGACCCTGACCACCTGAAAGTTGAAGACCCAGGTAAAGTAGAAGGAAATGTTGTATTCACGTATTTAGATGCTTTTCACCCAGATATAAAGTATGTCAGTCAACTCAAAAAACACTATCAACGTGGTGGCCTTGGTGATGGAACGACAAAGAAGATACTGGAAGAGTGCCTGCAAGAGGTGTTGAAGCCAATACGTGAGCGCCGGGAGAAATACCTTAAGGATAAGGCGCAGTTAATCGATATATTACGAGCAGGTAGCGAAATTTCACGAGAAAAAACCAACGACATTCTTCTCAGAGTAAAAAGTGTTTTCGGGTTGAACCTGTTCTGACTTATATGGATAGAAGAGAAGGCAAATTAACCAAAATTCATCAGGCTAAAGAATATAGAAAGGTGCACAGTTATAAAACTATGCGCATCTTTAAAAGGCGGAAGGAAGCTGAAAAGCAGTAAACGTAAAATGAATTGAATGAATCTGACGATACAAATACCGTAAGTCTTTGACGTAATCACACATATCATTTTGTTAACACCAATTTGCTCATTTAGTAAATATCAAGCGGTACAAAATAATAATCGGTAGCTCAAGTAACGTTAATGACGATTAACGTTACCTTTCTGTAAAGCTTCTCGGTCTTAAATTAGCGAACTCGAGCCTCTTTACTAGCAACAAGACCTCACAATCAGTGACACCTAATTGTACTGATAGTTTTGATTAATACGATTACCTCACCGACAGCTATTAGCCATTAGCGGACACTCAATCTTGACACCAAGTGATCAAAAACCAATCGAATGCGTTGTGGTACTGGACCACGTTGAGGGCGATAAATATATAAATCCCAAGGCACCGGCTCGATCTCTTCTAACACTCTCACAAGTTTCTCTTGGCGTAATAAGTCTTGGACCAAAAAATCAGGAATTTGAGCAAACCCCAATCCATTTTGTATAGCCATTAATTCAGCTTCGGTGTCGGCACTTCGAAAACGTGTTATGGATGGCGTCCACTGTCTGTCCATGGAAAAAACCCATGGCCAAAGCTTTCCCGTATTGCGATCTACTAACCCTGTAGCGGGCAAGTGGTTTAGATCTTCAATAGACGCAGGCCTTCCCACTCTATTTATTAACTCAGGCGAAGCCACGACATGCATATTAATTTTGGTGAGCTGGCGGGCAACAAATCGACTATCCCTCATGAAGCCGATACGAATCCCAATATCTATTTTTTCGTCAACTACATCCACGCGCTCGTCACTGAGTGTCAGGTCTATATCAAGTTGAGGATGTATTGTCGAAAGTTCCAGTAATGCTGGCATTAAGCATTTATGACCAAAACCAACAGGCGCTGCGATACGAACCCGCCCTTGTAATTCATTACCCGAGTTAGGGGCGCTTGTTTGAAACAATTCATCTACAGCGCGCAGGCGTTCTTTTGCTATCAAAGCAAATTTTTCTCCAACTAAGGTCACTTGTATGTGTCGAGTATTTCGATGAAATAAAAGCTCCCCTTGCAATCGCTCTAACTCTTTCACTGCTCGTGTCACTGCCTGAGGAGAAATTCCCAGACGGTTAGCCGCTTCTTTAAAGCTGCGAGACTCAGCAGCAGTACAAAATATCCGGAGCATTTCCAATCTGTTAAGCATCACAGTCACATTCAGGTTTGATATGAATACACTAATATTATTCCATATTATGGAATTGTGAAATTAAAACATTTCCATTTATTGGTTTTTGAAGGTAAGAGATACTTTGCTTGTTATTTAGACACCGTCATTCAACTTATTTGAGGATATTAACTATGAGCAGTGTTTTAGCAAACAACATCAGTGGTAAGGTCGTTGTGATCACCGGTGGTAGCAGCGGTTTAGGCGAGACCACGGCAAGACATTTAGCCAGTCTTGGCGCATCTGTTGTTTTAGGTGCCCGACGCATCGACAAGCTTGAAGCTATTGCTGCTGACATACGCACAGCGGGCGGAAAAGTTGCGGTTCAAGCGACAGATGTGACTAGCCAGGACGAAGTGAAGGCCCTTGTAAATCTTGCACAAGAGCGCTTCGGTAAAGTTGATGTGGTTATCAATAATGCAGGGTTAATGGCGATTGCACCGTTAGCTGAGACTCGAGTTGACGAGTGGGATCGCATGATTGACATCAACGTTAAAGGTCTGCTGTATGGAGTAGCCGCAGCGCTTCCGATCTTTCAGGAACAGGGATCCGGCCACTTTATCAATATTTCGTCCGTAGCGGGTATCAAAGTATTCAGTCCCGGCGGCACGGTTTATAGCGGAACCAAATTCGCTGTTCGCGCTATTGCCGAAGGCTTACGCCATGAAGTTGGGGGTAAAATTCGTTCAACAATCATTTCACCGGGGGCAGTCGAATCTGAATTAAAACATGGAAGTTCAGATACTCAGGGTGCGGCCTTTGTAAAAGATTTTTATCAGCAAAATGAAATTCCATCTGAATCTGTTGCTCGTGCTATCGCATACGCAATTGAGCAGCCTGCGGATGTGGATATCAACGAGATTGTTCTGCGCCCAACTGTTCAAGAGTTTTAATTCGTTTAATAAAAGACCTATTAACCAGCGGGTGATTTAACCACCCGCTGAATATTCAGTTTGTGAGGTTATTGATGACAGCGTTAAACAGACAAGTGCGTGCTTTGGTATTAGATAGCTATGAAGAGGGTACAGTATTCCGGGATGCCCTGATTAACTTACCCTATCCATCAGCAGGTCAGGTGCAAGTAACAATATTTGCAAGTGGAGTCAACCCTATTGATTTCAAGATCCGCCAAGGTACCGCTCCTTATGCTATGCCGGAATTACCCGCAGTACTTGGCACCGATTTAGCTGGAGAAATTGTTGCGATCGGCGACGGCGTCACCGACTTTGCAGTAGGCGATGCAGTTTATGGTTTGACTGGCGGAGTGCGAGGATTGCAAGGATCATTGGCTGAATATGCCAACGTAGATGCTGAGTTACTTGCTCTCAAACCGAAAAATTTGTCCATGCGTGAAGCTGCGGCTTTACCTCTGGTTGCACTTACCGCTTGGGAAGGTTTGGTTGACAAGGCGAATGTTAAAGCGGGCCAGAAAGTCCTTATCCAAGGTGGAGCTGGCGGAGTTGGGCATTTAGCTGTGCAAATTGCTAAGGCCTTAGGTGCCGACGTTTATGCCACTGCATCGACTGGAAAACAAGAACTGCTCAAGGCGCTTGGTGCCACGCCGATTGATTATCACACTGTAAGCCCTGCCGACTACGTGGACGCATACACCCAAGGCAAAGGGTTCGATATCGTTTACGACACTGTCGGTGGCTCTGTACACGATGCCTCATTAGGTATCATTGCACATTATGGACATATTTTAAGCTGTGCTGCATTCGACTCACATAACCTGGCACCGTCGTCATTACGCTCTGCAACATTGTCAGCGATTTTTGTGTTACACCCACAGCTCAGCGGAGAGGGGCGCAAACATCATGGTGACATTCTGCGGCAAATTACGGCGCTTGTTGAAGCTGGACAAATTAAGCCACTACTCGATCCGTTACGCTTTTCCCTAGACACGGCAATGGATGCACATAATGCCGTAGAGTTGGGGTCCATGGGTAAAGTAGTTATTGATGTAATTGCTTAAAAAGTCATTTTTGAGGATGCATATGAGCCCAAGAAAACTAATTCGAACTGTTCGTTTCCATGAATTAGGTGGCCCCGAGGTATTAACTATTGACTCGCTGGCGAGTCCAAGTTTGCAGGCCACTGATGTACGTATTGCGGTCAAAGCTGTTGGGCTCAATCGTGCTGATGCCATGTTTAGGCGAGGCAGCTATATAGAAAAGGCTGACTTCCCTTCGCGAATCGGCTATGAAGCATCCGGGATAGTCATTGAAGTCGGGGAAGAGGTAAATCATTTTCGCCTTGGGGACGAGGTTTGTATTGTCCCTCAGATGGGGCTTTCTCAGAATGGCTGCTACGCAGAAGAGATTGTCGTACCAAGTGAATATGTGGCACTCAAACCAGCAGGGCTAACCTTTGCTGAAGGCGCAGCAGCTTGGATGCAGTACCTGACAGCTTATGGCGCTTTGGTCGAAATTGCTAACGTGCAAAAAGGCGATGCAGTACTGATAACCGCTGCATCGAGCAGTGTTGGATTGGCTGCGATTCAAATTGTGAATTCTCTGGGGGGTATCCCTATCGCTACAACTCTAACAGGAGCTAAAAAGGCTGCTGTGCTCAAGGCTGGCGCGGCCCATGTGATTGCAACCCAAGAAGAACCGCTGCTGGATAGCTTGATAAGCATCTTGGGAGCAAACAATTTAAAAGTCGCATTTGATGCTGTCGGTGGGCCGCAGATAGCTGAAATTGCTGAAGCAATGAGCCCTGAAGGAACAATAATAGCACACGGAGCATTAAGTCCCGAAGTCACTCCTTTTCCCTTAAAAATAGCACTTCGTAAAAGTCTGACAGTTAGGGGGTATGTGTTTACTGAAGTTATAAAAGATATCGAGCGTTTTCGCAGAGCAAAGCAATTTATCCACTCGGGTTTATCCGAGGGGACACTCAAGCCTGTCATTGATCGAAGCTTTAAATTTGAAGAGATAGTAGCAGCGCATCACTATCTGGAGTCAAATCAGCAGATTGGTGAAATAGTGGTCGAACTTGATTAACAGTTCGTAGCTTTCGCTAGTCAATCAACACAGTCAGTGCCTGATTTTGTCGGGATTTGCATGTTCAGTGGCGAGTAGCATGGCGGAATTTATTGGAAGGCTAGATAACCCAAGCAATGAGATTTGGACGATCAAACGGGACGATAAAATTCTAGCTTCTTTACGAAAGTCAGGGCTTTGCATTGGTGGAAGAGAAACTAGGCTTACAATGGGGTATAGAAGTCTTGGAGCAACGCTTCACCAGGTGCCTATAAACGTGAATAAATATTTAAGGAGTCTCAATGACAGCTACAAAAGAAGAAGTTATCGCTTTCATGAAATCGGAGTTTCCACAAAGCAAATGCGTTGTGGAAGCAGTGAGCGACGGTGGAGCGACTGTATCTCATCATGTAGGTCAGGATGAATTACGTCCTGGCGGAACGGTTTCGGGGCCTGTTTTAATGAGTGTGGCTGATGTGGCACTTTATGTGGCGATACTTGGTAAAATTGGCATCGTGCCATTGGCAGTAACAACTAGCCTTAACATCAACTTCTTACGTAAGCCATCGTCAAATGAGCGAATCATTGCGGAATGTTCTCTGATAAAAGTCGGCCGTACTCTCGTGGTTGGGGAGGTTTCTCTGTACTCTGAGGGGGTGAGTGATTTAGTAGCACATGCTGTGGGTACATACTCTATACCGCCCTATACATCGTAACGAAGTGAAAATATTAAAACAATTAACTCTCTGAAAGCTTGACTCCGTTTAAAAGAAAAAAGCAGTTATTTGAGGGGAAGATTAAATGGTTATCAATTGTAATCTTATACAAACGCCTACTTCAGGCCTGCAGCGGAGGCATTGGAGCAATTCGAGGTTAACAAACAAAGTCAGTCGGACAGCCAACGCTGTCGCTGCTTTGGGCGTAGAACGTTCGCCCCTTGTCTACAACGGACAAGCGCGTTAGTAACCTTCAATATCCGCTTGACGCTCGAAGCCGACATTGAAGGCTATTCAAAGGAAGCTATATCTCACTCCCAACACGAATGGCCAAACTCAACACATAAAAAAAACGAGTGCTTAAAAGCACTCGTTTTCACTTGGTTCTTTAACGTGGCCTAGCCCTCGTTTCCACGCTTAGCCTAGCGTGTCGAAAAGCCTCAGTCGACGACAAGTGTTACTAAGTTTAAACTTAGTACTCCCACCATCCTTCTTGCCACCACTCCAAAAACTCTTCAAAGTCGATGTAACCGTCATCGTTACTATCGATAAGCTTAAAGCCTTCTTGTACGTGGCTAGCTTTCGTTTTTGGTGAAATAACGGTTAGAAGCTCGATGAACTCCGGCAAATCGATTTGGCCGTTGCCATCACGATCGAAAAAGCTGAAGTCCTTTCTAATTTCTTCAATTTTAGATTCTGAAAGTTGAGTGCTCACTCGCATTCCTTATTTCAACTGCAATAAGCACGAGTGTAACGCCCTTCTTTCTAGCTGTCTACGCCTGATTTTCTTTTGCTTTAAGTGCGCGTAAACGTTGAGCTTCTGCTTTTTCCTGACGCTTTTGTTCCATGGTCAAACGCGCTTCCGTTCCTACATGCTCTTGTTGACGCTCTTTTGCCAGCTGAACCTGTTTTTCACGTTCTCTAAAGCGAGCAATTTGATCGTCGGTATGGGTACCAAAGCAGTGTGGGCAGCTTACACCCGGCTCATACTTATCACTCTGCTTGTCTTCTTCAGTAATTGGAAGTCTGCACGCGTAGCACTGCTCATAATGGCTTTTCTCTAAGTCATGGTTAACTGCAACGCGATTATCAAATACAAAGCAATCGCCTTCCCACAATGACTCTTCTTTCGGTACATCTTCAAGGTACTGTAGAATACCGCCTTCTAAGTGATAAACCTCGTCAAACCCCTGCTCTTTCAAGTAAGCCGTCGATTTTTCACAGCGAATACCACCGGTGCAGAACATAGCCACTTTTTTATTTTTTGACGGGTCGAGCTCTTTCGCTACGTATTCAGGAAACTCACGAAACGTTTCGGTTTTAGGGTCGATAGCGTGTTTGAACGTACCAATTTCAATTTCATAACCGTTTCGCGTGTCAATAACCGTAACATCTGGGTCGCTAATAAGTGCGTTCCAGTCTTTAGGTTTTACGTAAGTACCAACGGTTTTGCGAGGGTCAATACCCTCAACGCCCATGGTCACAATTTCTTTTTTCAGTTTTACCTTGGTGCGATAGAACGGCTGTTCATCGTGAAGAGATTCTTTGCAAGAAATAGGGTTAATACGCTCGTCGCTGTTTAAATAAGCAAGTAATGCGTCGATACCTTCGCGGGTACCAGAAACCGTACCGTTTATCCCTTCGTGGGCAAGAAGAAGTGTACCTTTAATGCCATTAGCTTCCATTGTTTCGAGAAGCGGTTGGCGGATTTCTTTGAAGTTTTCAAGCGCAACAAATTTATACATTGCGCATACAATATATTTAGACATATTTTAACCTTTGCTGATTGGAGCGTAAGACCAGTGCAAAAATGCGGCGCGCAATATAACAAAAAGGAATGATAAAAACTAGGGCGGATACGAATTAGCGCTCCTACGTCAACCCAAACTTAGCACGCAACAACGAATTGAAATGACTGCTATGCAATATTCTCAAAAGATGTGAGGTGTGACGAATTTTCTTGTTGTGAATGGTATTCTTTATCTTGTGATGAAAGGATATCGTATAGCAGCGTATTATCTTCCTTCACGGTGTTAGCGTATTCCTTTTTCAACCGCTTTTGTGTTGCCAAACTACAATTATCTACTACATCGTCGGGTAGACGTTTAGCATCATCAGTTTGTGATAGTGGAGAGGGATTCATACTTAAATATAATCTTGCTGCTGCATAGTCTTGAGATACTAACTCAGACAAAACGCGCATTCTGCCCCATTCGCTTTCATTAGCAGCTAGCGATGGCCTTCTATAATAATTTAACGATGCAAGCTTGGATTCGATGCTGCTTTTATCATCAGATTCTGACGCTACCGCTTCAATTTCAAATGGCTCGGCAACACTATGTTGCTGCATAGCAAGATATAAAGAGAACAACGCTCCCTGCGCAGATGCTCTAGCAAGCACACCACTGCGCTCCCAGTATATACTGGGGTCAATAGGTATTTGCTCACGAGCTTCGACAGTTTCTAGCGACATTCTTATTTACAACTTCATATGTATACTTATGTTTTCGGCAAGATAATGTTTTTCTTAAGCTTATTATCTAAAATTAGATATACTCCTATAAAGTAATCGCGCGCTCATTCATGGATTTGAAATGCAATTTAGCAACAAACAAGTACTGATTGTTGAAGACCAACGCCCTTTCCTTCTTTTATTAAAGGGGCTGATGCATTCGATGGGCGCATCTGATGTAGTTACGAAGTCATCTGCTGAACAAGCGGTATCACTATGTAAAAAGCATAAGTTTGATATTGTCATTTGTGATCTACACCTGGGAGCTGACAACAAAAATGGCTATGAGCTCATTGAAGAGTTGCGCACTCGAAGGCTTATCAGTCCCACATCGGTGTTCATTCTGATAAGCGCAGATAGCGCTCGACCGATAGTGTTGGGTAGTATTGAACGTAGACCCGATGATTTTTTAATTAAGCCCTTTTCTCAAGTTCAGCTGAAGTCTCGTATTGTTCGTGCGTGGCAAAAAAGACAGTTTCTCCAGCAAGCGTTTAGTCTCGTTGAACAGGGTGAAATAAACAGTGCGATCGACCATATCGAAGCGTTACTTGACGCCCCTTCCCACTATAAAGGTCACTGTGAACAGCTATTAGTCGAGCTATACTGGCGTATAAAGCAACCCGATAAAGCGCTAGATGTGTTACGTGACTACATTGACGGAAAACCCGTGCTGTGGGCACAAATAGCTATTGGAAAAACTTACTTGCTTTTAAAGGAATATGAGAAAGCGATTTCAATTGCCAAGAGAACGCTAAAGCGTAACCGGTTCAATGCAGACGCCCACGATATTCTTGCGCAAGCACACCAAGCCACCACAGCTGGCGACAAAGCACTTGATGCAATAAAAGAAGCAATAAAACTGTCACCCTACTCCTTACCCAGGCATTTCAAAGCCTGTGAAATAGGTCGGCAAAATGACGATTTAGTGCTGGCAGCGAGTTCAAGCCAAGCGATCTGGGATTTATCGAAACGAACCGTTCACAAAACAAGTTTACACTGGTGCGGTATTATCCGAAGCCTTTTAGATGTCGCTGAGTTTGCAGACGACAAGCGCCAGCGCAATAAGTATCAGCAAGAAGCATTACTAACTCTGCAACGAGGAAAGTTTGATGAACATCTTCAAAAAATGGACAGAGATTTTGACGTAGATATATTTGGTACAATCGTCAACGCTAGAATTAGTGCTATTGACGGCAAGCTGATTGATGCCAAACGCCACTTAACAACGTCACAAACACTGCTTGACGATAAGTACACGGAAGTTCCTACCGCGTTTATTCCTGACAGTATTAACGTTATGTATAAACTGGGTGAGTTTGATGATGCGCTACAGTTGAATGCACTTTTAACTTCAAGACAGGATGAGCTCGACCAAAACAGTCTAAACATGCTTGATGCGCAAGCCCTCAATGCTCAGAAAAACTTAGCCAGTTATCAACAGTTCAACCGCGAAGGCATTCAACACTATCAGCAGCAAGATTACGAACGTGCTAAAGCTTCGTTTGCCCTTGCTCAAGGCTTTGCTCCTGTAAATACAGGGGTTGCGCTTAATCTATTACAGTGTCTTCTACAAATTGCAATCAAAGAAGATAAAGCCGAAATGAAACTCATTAATGAGTGTAAGCGGCTGTTTAAATTGATTGACGATATGTCACTTAAGGCGCCTTACAAAGAAAAATACACCAACCTTAGAGATGAACTCTCTAAATATATTGGCTTTTGAATTAGAAAACTGGTGAGCTATGAGATTGTTAGTTTTTTTACTGGTGGCAATTTTAATCGACGAGGTTAGCGCCAATGAACAGGCGCTAAGTCAGAACGAGTCTTTTGTACTAGCCGATGCTGGTATTCACAGAATGACATTTGAAGAGCTAAACAGTGGTGAAATATTTGTTATTCGCGGATTAAAAGTACCTAGCACACAGCAATTCGAGGGTAGTCAAGCTAACGAGAAACACCTCCCAAAACTCGTCAAAGTTAAAACTGGCAAATACTATCTAAAATCGATAACTCCAGCTTTTTCGAACATTGGGGTAAGACGTTTTAAAAAACCTGAATGCGATGGCTGCTTTTTCTCGCTTCAACCAAGCGCGGTTTCTTATCTGGGTAGGTGGAATATTGATTTAGAATACAAATCAAGGAATAAGGTAGAGTGGCATATACAGAGGCAGTATTCCTACGAGAACCTTAAAACATTAAAACAAAAAAACACTAAATTGACCGAACTTCCCCTTTTCGTTGCTAACGAAGAAGGTAAAGTTCTTAAAATCGATTGGAAAGAATTATAACTTAATACCTTATTTAGTACTGAGTGCTACCACCATAAGTCGGAGCTTTCTTCTTGTATTACGAGAAGACCAGTACTGTATCGACCGAGCTGAATGTGTACTGAGCCAAAGTATTACAAATTAATCCATAAAATTATCAACCGTTTCGATTAGCTCATCCACGTTTTCAATCAGTGTTTGACGCTGTTTCTCTGAAAGAGTTGAAAATATCTCGGCCAGTAGCGTTGCCGTCACAGTCATATTATGAGCACTACTTTGCTTGTACACATCGCTTTTATAATTATCCGGATTTTGCATTAGCGACACCAATTCTTGCTCAAACCTTTCGTTTTGCTTGCGCGAAACGAATAACTTTCTTGCCGCATTTTGAATGTTTCTGCGATACGTTATCCAAGCGTCACCTGTGGAAATAAACTGTTGCGCGTAGGTGCTAACAATTTGTTTTTGCTCTTTACTTAGATCTCCAATACGCTCACTTATTGTTTCTTGTATTCGCTCGATTCTATCTTTAAGTCTCTCTGCTTCAGACTTTTCCAGCGCCTCTTGTCGCTCTTCCTCTTCTTCTTTATTGTCTTTTTCTAAAGCCGCAAACAGGGTGACAACTTGTTCATCATCGAGTGTTTTAGCAATAGCCGCTAATTCAGGACTGACCTCGTCTCGTACGCGCTCCCAATGCGATCTAGCTAGCTTAAGGTTGTTATAAACAATACTCGAATTAAGGGTGTCATTCTGAATCTGCTTTTTTATATCCTCTAATTGCGCTTTATAACGAGTAAGTTCACTCTTCTTGTGCCAGCTCAACCAGTTTTGTAAATGCGCATCAAACTTCTCCTCTTGCTCATCTTTAAGCTCGATGTAGTCGTCCATGTACCAATACACCCACCAATCCAGGTTGTTGTAGGCCAGCTTAGAACTGCATGAAGTAAGAAAAATAATAAAGACAACAACCAACAATGAACGCATAGTATTTCCTTTTTTACGTTAGTTACGTCGTGACAAGTAAAAACGCTTATTGCTGTGTACCGAAAAATTGAATTTTACTTTGATATTACGCAATAAATATCCGCAATAGAGAACTTTACGTTGCACAGCCTTTGCTCTACTTTAATGGCATTGCCTGTAAAAAGAAGGACTTTAATGTGTCAAAACGTGTCGCAATTTTAACCTCTGGTGGCGACGCCCCAGGTATGAATGCATGTATACGTGCCGCAATTATTGCGTGTCAGAAAGCTAACTTCACCTTGCTTGGCTACAAGCACGGCTACAACGGATTACTACAGCAAGAGTTTATTCCTCTATCTCTTGATTCAACGCACAATCTTATCCAGCAAGGCGGCACCATACTACACAGCGCAAGGTGTAAAGAATTTAAAAATCATGAAGGTCTTATCAAAGCGGCTGATAATTTGAGACAGGCCGAGGTCGACACACTTATTGTAATCGGTGGTGACGGATCTTTTCGCGGCGCAGCAAAGTTGAGCGAACTATGGGATGGCCAGATTCTTGGTATTCCGGGAACAATTGATAACGATATAGCGGGCACTGATGCCACTATAGGCTACTTTACCGCAATAGATACCGCCATGAGTTCTATCGATAAAGTTCGTGATACAGCTGATGCGTTCGAACGTATTTTCCTTGTAGAAGTAATGGGTCGCAATGCTGGCTTTTTAGCATTAAATGGTGCCCTTTCCGCGGCTGCTGACTATGTGGTTGTTCCTGAGTTTTTTGAATCCGCTGAGACTGAAATCAAAAAGATCGTAAACCAGATAAAAGCGCAGCGTGCTTTGAAAGGGCCCGTCAGTTTTATTGTTGTAGTAGCTGAAAACGTTTGGCCTAATGGCTTAACAGGATTAACCGAAGCTTTGCAGTATCACAATATCAACGACGTTAGGCCAGTAACCTTGGGACATGTCCAACGTGGCGGCTCGCCGGTAGCACAGGACCGACTACTCGCCACTACTCTTGGCGAATTCGCCATAAGCTTAGTAGGAAGCGACGTCACCAACATAATGGTTGGTGAAGTTAATCAACGCCCTATTACCGTACCTCTACCCAAAACTTGGGAAGAAACAAAACCCCTCAATCAAGCCCGGGTTGACGCTATGCGTACCCTAATGAACGAAAGATACAGCTGCGACTAAGTAAGATGGTTCAGACGCTGTTTAACTTGAAACTTTTATAGATTGTAAAAACAAAAAAGGCGGTGCTTTATAATAAAACACCGCCTTTTAGTACTTAATGCTCAAGCTTCTTTACATCTTCATTGCCGCTTTCACTTTATCACGATGACTGCGACTCACTTTAAGTTCTGTATCATTTTGAAGTATTAAATGATATTCGCCACTAATATGGCTCACTAACTTTTTAACAAAACGGATATTAGCAATAGCTGAACGGTGCACTCGAACAAAGAACTGTGGGTTGAGTTCCTGCTCAAGTTCTTTCATGGTTTTGCGCATTATATGCATGCCATCCAGTGCGTGAACGCACATATAATCACCTGCAGCATCAATCCATTGAATGTCTTGAACGTTTACGCGCGTTACTTCTGAGCCATCTTTAATAGCCAATACATCTGGGTATGGATTGGTTTCAACCGGCTCACCATTAGCTAACTTGCGTAAAATCTCTTCGCAATCATCGCCTGTAAGTTCAGCAACAAGGCTTACCAATTTTTGGGACTGCTCATCTTGATGCTGAGTTGAGTAATATTCACGTACTTTGTTTAACGCCGCACCTAAGCGCTCGTCGTCTGCTGGCTTTAACAGATAATCTAAAGCATGCACGTCAAATGCTTTTATTGCGTAGCTGTCATAAGCAGTTACGAAAACGATCATGGGAATGGGCTGTTTCAGTTCGCGCAACTTGTGAATAACCTGAAAGCCGTTTAAGCCAGGCATTTGAATATCTAAAAACACCAAATCTGGACGATGTTGAGAAATGCTACTTACAGCCTCTAGGCCGTTCTGACACTCTGCAAGCACCTGCACATCATCATGACGCTCTAACCTGGCACGAAGGCCCTTGCGTGCTAAAGGTTCGTCGTCCACTACAATGGTTTTAATCACTTGCTTTGTCATGTTATACGTCCTTAACTTCATAGGGAATGCGTATTCTAACTCGCACGCCTGAAGGCTGATTGTGTTCTATAGAGAATGCAAAATTACGATGATAGAGGGATTGCAAACGCTCTTTTATATTGGCTAGGCCTACGCCGTTTTCTCGACTAAGTGTTCCGTCTTTGATATCTGCACCAGGTCCGTTATCGGCAACATCCATTAACAAATCATTGCCAAATGTACGTGCCGTAATCGCTATACGACCACCATTTTCCATCTTAGATATGGCGTGCTTTATTGAGTTTTCAATAATGGGCTGCAAGATCATGCTCGGCACAAGTGCACTTTCACACCCTTCATCGATGTCCCATAGTACTTCTAGACGATCGTCAAAACGTACCTTCTCTATCTCTAGATAGAGTCGTAATGCCTTTATTTCCTGACCTAGCGGTACTCGCTTTATCGGGTCGTTGTCTAATGAATAACGTAGAAAGTCACTCAAACGCGACACCATCGCTTCTGCTGTGTCGTTCTCTTTTAAAAGAATAAGAGTTGAGATAGCGTTAAGCGTATTAAAGAGAAAATGCGGGTTGAGTTGATAGCGCAACATCTTTATGTGAGCTTGGTGCGCCATGGTACTCGCCTTTAACGCGTTCTGCTTCTCTTTTTGAAGCATTTGGAAGTTCTTGATGCCAAAGTACACACCACTCCAACACCCCACCATTATTAGCGAGTTAATGGTGTTGGTAAAATACATATACCATTCGTCTGGGCGATATCCGTGCTTGTAGATTTCCCAGTAGTTAATGTTTTTCACCACGGCCCATAGCAAAGCAATTAAGTAGCACGACACAATCACTATGATGATCATGTTGAGCGGTGATTGCTTTCTTGCCCATCGATAGATGTAGCGAAGCGGAATGGTTAGCAACCATCCTGCATAGGCATTAAGCATGATGATGAAAACCCAAATGGGTCGAACATCATGGAGAAAAGATCCGATGTAATAAATTATTGCGAACCCTGCCCAGCCTGCACTGTGCAATGTCCAAAATAAACGTTCATTACTTTCTATTACACGCTGAAAGCGACTCACAATATTACCAATTTAAAAACTTATAAGAAGATTATACGCAAGCCTTGCCACGACCCAAGCGCCTTGGTCGTGCCCCTTATGCTTCTTGTCGCAGGGCAAAATCTTGAAATTAGACATGTTTTGGCTATATCAATTCGCTGATTAAGCTCAGTAACTGATATTCATTCTTTTCAGCCAGTGCACCCACCACCAGGCTGGGCCAACCAGCAAGAAGCGCAAATCGTCAAAAAACGAAGGCTTTTTGCCCTCGATATGATGGCCAATAAACTGCAAAATCCACATAACGACAAACAGTACAAGAGAAAATAACCATACTGAGATACTGAAGTGGTCTAGGGTATTAACTGCACCGAAACACAGTATAGTTAAGAGGGTCATTGCAGCCCCAATCGGACCAGACAACATAAAATAATAATACAATACGGGAACCGCTATGATATGCGCCCACGTTATATCGAACTGCGCTATCATTTCAGGTACCGGCAAACTCCAAAGCAAACCTATCATTACGAAATAGATGCTGGGTACGGCAATAGCATGGATGATAACGTTGGTCTTGTTTTGGTGGCTTTCACCGTACTGCATTAAAAGTCGCTCAATACTTCTCATGTAGATCCCCTTAGCCTGTTATTTTGATTATTATCTAAAGAGCACCCAACTATTGTTTTCCTACGTTAACAATGTGTGTCGGGACAACAGCGTTTTTATCAATTTTTCTTCACAGGTAAAGGCGAGCCCATAATAAACCACATCACTATCAAGCTTATGATTTTTAACTTTTGCAGTAAGCGCTACTTCTTTACCGTCCAACGAATAGTTTAGCTTAACCTCAGCTTCATCGAGCATTACCGGCCAATTTGGCTTGACCTGTAACGCTACTTTGCACCCTTTTTCACTTAAATCTATGATGATCCCCGTTACGTTTTCGTCACTGGGATAAACGTCAGCTTCTAACGTTACTGAAACGCCAAGTTGAGCACGCTTTACAGCGCGAAGCCCTATACTTTCAATACGTTTTGGGAAGGTTGTAATAAGTAAGCCTGATGGCTTTGAAAGCAATTTGAGTACTTTCACTTTAAACGCAATAACCTGGCCAGTATCGCCCTCAAGCACAGAACGCACCACGATATCGTTGCCAACAGTCAGAGCATCCCTAACGGTAATCCACTTCGCCGATGTTGGAATATGAAAAAGCAAACATTCATCAATAAGCATGCCTATGTAGTCAGTCTTCACACGCTTTGGCGCTGCAGGCATAGCAATTTGTAAATCTACTGTATCGCCGGGTACCAGCGTACGCAACGATTCCAAATTATCTTCGCTTAGTAAATTGCTTTGTATTTTTTCAGCCATTTGTATTTGTTATTGCTGGATTTAATGTCATTTAACTCAATGTACGCATCAAACAAAAACTTATCAATACTACGATTGAAAACCATGTTCAATAAACGTAAAAATTGCCTCTTAGTAGCAGGCAATCTATTGGGATTAACTCAATAGGTTGATATAGTTGAGGGATAGTTTTGCTTATCTTTTCGGACGTTTATGACCTCTGCTCTTCGCTATACGTTAACTATTTCCAATTGGCGTGCCCATCAATTTACTGTCGCGCTGCAAATACCTGAGCATTCTGGCTCATCAATTGAGCTTAGCCTTCCAAGCTGGATCCCGGGAAGCTACATGGTGCGCGATTTTGCAAAAAGCATTATCGAGCTAACTGCAAACACTTCTGAAGGTCATAGTACTGAAAATGTTGGCGATAGAAGCGTTTATAGCCTTTCGGTAACTAAGCTCGATAAACAAACTTGGCGTGTAGACACAGATGGAAAACCATGTACGGTCGTTTACTCGGTTTATGCCAACGACTTATCTATTCGCTCTGCTTTTATGAACGACCAATATGCGTTTATAAATGGAACCAGTGCGTTTCTAAACGTTTCCGGCTTCGAGAATGTGCCGTGTGAGGTGGACATTGAGCTTAACGACAGCGATTCTGCAACCTCGAATTGGAAGGCTTATACGTCAATGCCTTCTCGTTGTGAAAGTACAAGCCCGTCTCGGTGGCACTTCGTTGAAAAAAATTACGATGAGCTCATTGATCATCCCATTTATGTGGGCATTGCAGACACTCACAGCTTTGAGGTTGACGGCATTACGTTTACGTTACTTTTCTCAGGTAACAACAATATTGATTATGAGCGCATAGCAAATGACTTAACGCCAATTTGCAAGCACCACCTAGATTTGTTTGGTGCTCCACAACCTATTAATAACTACCTGTTTATGACGCTACTTGCCGACAATGGGTTTGGCGGTTTAGAGCATAAGTATTCTACTGCCCTTCTTTACCCTCGCTTCGACCTTCCTCAAGTTGGTGAAAGTGAGAAAAAAACCGACAGCTACATCACATTCTTAAGTCTGTGCAGCCATGAGTTTTTCCACACATGGCATGTTAAGCGCATTAAACCTAGCGTAATGGTGAAACCAGACTTATCTCAGGAAACGTACACGAATCAGCTGTGGATTTATGAAGGCTTTACCAGTTTCTATGATGACGTCACCCTTGCTAGAGCCGGCGTTATTGAACCACAGAAATACCTCGATATTGTTGCGCAAAATGTCAGTCGACTTTTGCAAAACGCTGGTCGCTTTAAACAAAGTGCAGCTGAAAGTAGTTTCGACGCATGGACAAAGTTCTATAAGCAAGATGCGAGCGCTACTAACAATATCGTGAGTTATTACACCAAGGGAGGCATTATCGCCCTTGGGTTAGATTTACTCCTTCGTAAGCAGTCAAACGAACAAGTGAATTTAGATACCTTGATGCAGTTATTGTGGAAACACTATGGCGTGGATGAAAAAGGTACGCCTGATGACGTGATCCAAAATCTATGTACAACGCATTTTGGCATTGATATTTCAGAATACTTAAATCGCGTGGTGTATGGCACAGACGATGTAGAATTGGCTTCGTTAGTATCTGAAATGGGCGTTAACTATGCGGTTCGTGCTCGCGTGTCAGGTGAAGATAAAGGCAGTGCCTCCTCGCTGCCTGCTATTAAAAATCAGCTTGGCGCCACGTTAAAGCCAGCTACCTTCGGACTTACGGTAATGCAGGTATTTGAGGGTCTTGCCGCAATGAAGGCAGGTGTTCTTTTAAACGATGTCATCATTGGGCTAGACGGTCATATCGTCAATGCCCAGAAGCTGCAGCGCCTATTAGATAATGCCCAAACGTCGCAGGTGGAGTTAACGCTTATTCGAGACGGGCGGCTTCTAACCCTGCCTCTTGAGGTAACTCAGGCAAGAAAAGAAATGGCTTACTTTGAAATCACTGATGAAGAAAAGCTTAATCAGTGGCTGGGGAAATAACTCCGCCCTGTAGCGTAAAAACTAAAAAGGCGCTTTGAGAGTTTACCTGAAAGCGCCTTTTTCTTTATGCCTGTTAAAACTAAATCAAATTAATGATTACTCTTCGGGAGACCCCGAAATGATAGTCTGTGGGTCTAAACGAGTGTTGCCCAAATTAATACGCCAATCCAGATGCGGGCCTGTAGAGCGCCCTGTTGAACCTATCGTTCCAATCTGCTCGCCTTGCTTAACGGTTTCACCCACTTCTACCGTTATAGTGTCCATATGAAGAAACGTTGAAAACACGCGCATGCCGTGGTCGAGAATCAAGGTGTTACCCGAATAATAGAGATCATTAGCCATTGTTACCACACCATCAACAGGTGCATACACAGGCGTGCCCGTTTCATTGGCGATGTCCAAACCATAATGCGGCCATTTCGGCACGCCATTTAGAATGCGCTGACTACCGTAAACACCGGAAATAACGCCTTTCGCAGGCCACTCAAACCGGGTGAATAATGCATCTAAATCAGTATTACCGCTTCGCGCGTTAGCTACGTTGATATTGTCTTGCTTAATACGCGCCGTCACTTCTGCTGGCGGAGAAACCATTTTTTGCTCTAGCCCGTCAATTCGCTGAATGTTGTATTCGCGTTTTTCAAGGGTAATGTCTCGCTGCCACTTTTGGCCGTTGTCTAATTTTACAACCAACGTTTGCTGCAGTGGCGCTTCCCGTTCAAAGCCAACAACAAATTTTCCGTCTTTGTTGGTTTGAACAGTTTCGCCATTAAGCGTTACTTTGGCCCCAGCGGGAGCTTGCCCGCGCAGTAAGGCACCTTGCGTAAACTTACCGTTCAACACTACGTTTACTTGCTCTTGACTAGATAACGCTTCTTTTTGGCCGTTTAACTCTACATCTGCATAAGCAAATGGCATAGAGGCAACTGTGCTAATTGCCACTACACAACTCATTACACGAGATAGTGCGCTATGCAATGCGTTTTTTGAAAGCGTGAATGCCATAGTTGTTTCCTTTCCCTATAACGAGCTGTGGTCAAATGTTAACCCTTTACTGTGGCGCCTTTACCTACGCCCTCATAAGCGATAACTTGGCAAACGCCATCAGGCGTGCGTTTCTTCTGCTCTTCAAGCAGATACTGCGCCAAACACTCAACTGTAGAGTCGGTTTCGATGACTTCACAATCTGACTTAGGAATTAATAGTTCAAAATAGCCTTGTGACGACTCGTAAGCAAAACAGTAGTAATCCGCTTCATTTGAAACTTGACCTTTAAGCTTTCTGTCGCTGTACGCTATTTCGTCTTCACGGGTCGCTATATATATGTCGGCCCAACGGTCAGCCCAATACTGCTGACTTTCAACACACACTTTGCCGTCAAGGATAATATCAATACGCGAACGGTGACCGTGCGCTATGCGCTGACAATTACCGTCGTGCTTTTTAAGCCCGTGGGTATAGTGATAATACGGAGAATTAATGACTTCCTCACGTAAATGCAGCGTAATGTTTTCAACGTTTTCTGGAAGATGAGTCGCCAATACTTCTTTTAAGTAAACGCCAACAGATTCCATGTTTATCTCATCAGAATAAACAAATGCATAAGCTTCAGCGGGGCAATGTAGCATGATGCTACGCCCATCAATGCAGGTAAAGCGCGCTTCTACCTGTTCAGAATCGTCGTCGTGAATAACCTCTGAACCGCTGTATTCAGCAGGTACAAGCAACTTGTGATCAACATATTCGTCGATTAGTCGCTTTAAGTTCTTTTTCACGTGACCAAAGTCTTGAACCATGCTCTCTTCGTTGAGCTCACCGTCCAAAATCACATCGACAATCCAGCTTTCCCCTACCATACCGCGCTTTGGGCAAAGGTAAGAGAAGTCCATCACTGTCAAATCATTTACAAATAATTGCATAACACCCTTGAATCGAGTTTATATTCTACTAACTAGTATACGTTTTTTATCTTTGCTTCGCAGCGACTAGTCCATTGAAGATTGGCGATTAAGCTGATCTTTTAAATTAGGTGGAATTCCACGGATTGTTAGCGTATCCGTAGCTGGGTCGTAAAATACCCGATCGCCCATTAGTTTGCGTTCGAAGCTAAGCGATATACCACCACCCTGACCGGTAAATTTAGCAAGTTGTTTCAGCGCTGCAGGGTCTGGCTGAATTTCTTTTTCAAGAGGTACTTCCATAGACTGTGTAAACGCAGAAAAGTTACTGCTAGTTTCTTCATTTTGTGGAAGTCGGTTAGCCAGTTCATCTACCGATAAACTCTCGCCCGCATCAATCTTTTCTTTAAAGTATGATTTAACTTCTTCTCTATGCTGGTGCTGCTCTTGCGGGTCTAGTGACTCACTGGCAAGGTAGGCATCGACCGTAGAAATCAGTTGTTTATTTTGCTGTTTAACATCAACCAGCTCTTCGCAGCCTACAAACTGCATAAAGAAGTCTGATACCTTACGTCCCATTCTACCTTTAATAAAACTAACGTAACGCTGCTGCTCTGGCTGAATATCCCACTGAGTTAAATCGAACCGCACAGCGAGCTGCATTTTTGCTAAATCTAAGTGTTCACGCGCAGAAAGATCCAAAGAGTTTGTCACTTCAACGTGCGAGCGGGTATTTAACAATGCAATCATCAAATACTGTGTGGCTAAATACTCATACTGGCAGAAAATAAGAAAACCGGTCTCAACCGTACCCGTTTCTGCCAAAGTGCGAACTAAGCGATTGGTCGCTGATACCGAAAACGCATGGAATGCATCTTCAACGTTATCACCCGCCGCTTTTTGAATATCCATGTATTGCTTAAGGCCTTCCGCGAACTCTGCTACGTTCTCGGTGCTCTTTTGCGTAGTCGCTTCGCCTTCTTCGTTTTCCACTTTTGCTTCACGGGTAACTTCCGTCACGAAGTGGCCAACCCCTTTTCCAGGTTTAGCATTGAAACTGTGGTTTATTTGATGGGCAAGAAGCTCGATTTCCGGAGTAACAGCTAAGCAGTTGTCACGTGGAATTGCTTCAATTTTCTCTTCTTTGTTTACAATCAAACGATGTACAACAAAGTGATGAATCAGTGCACTCATAGAGTATCGGGTGTCCTGTTGCTTAAAAAGTGTCAGAAATATCCAAAGAATTGCGGGATTTTAGAATGAATGATTGTACTCACTCAAACAACGATTATAATCATTTTACGTGTAAAACCATTCTTTTTATCAAAGAAATCATAAAAAAGAGGCGTAGCAATGCCCCAACAGAGCCGCTATAGCAACGACGAATTCGAAACGCTAATGAATAACGTTATTCTAACCCTTGAAGAAGGCGGTGCAAACCGCGATCTTTCACTTATGGTGTTAGGAAATGTCATTACGCACATTTTAAATACTCAGGTAGCCCCTGAAAATCGCGAAGCCATGGCAACGCAGTTTGCCGACGTACTCAAGAAAAGCGTTAAAAATAGCTAAGGGATTGCATGATACTTGCCGAATCACCTCGTCGCCAGCGTGTTACTAAACTGGTAAATTGGGGGCATTGGTTTGCCTTGGCGAACATTATCATCGCCATAGTTATTGCCTCGATTTTTGTTTTCTCATCACCTATGCCTGGCACAGGTGTCGGCACCTTGTATCTTCTAGCCAACTGGTTCGGTCATATTGGTTTTATGACCTTTTTTGGCTTTGTTATTTTTATCCTCCCTCTTTGCTATTTGGTTAACAACCCCAGAATCATAAAGGTCAGCGCGTCTATTATTGCAGCTGTGGGGCTAGCACTCTTGGCTTTCGATGCGTTGCTATTTAATCGCACAGGCTTCCATATTAGCTTTCACGCCGCGGATTTACTGCGCAGTGAAGCTCAGTCAACAATGGCGATAGAAAGCTGGCAACAGTGGGCATTTTTATTTCTTCTGTTTATCGTTTGGCTTGGCTTCCAGCTAGTCTTAGCCAATGCAATCTGGAAACGTGTCGAACGCTTCACTCGCCATAAAGTGGGCATCCCTGTTACTACATTTTTTGTCAGCTGTTTTGTTACCAGTCACGCTATACACGTGTGGGCTGATGCCAAGTTGTATCAACCTATCATCAAGCAGGACAACATGTTTCCGCTTTCTTATCCTGCGACTGCTAAAACGACGATGTCGCGTTATGGCTTGCTTGACTTAGCGGCTTATGAAGAAAGAAAACAACTTCAGTTCAACCCTGATATTCACAATATCACTTACCCAGCCGAGCCGGTTTATTGTTCTATTGAAACTAATAGAAACTTAACCGTGGTTGTCCAGACTGATAACGTACAGGTGGTGGACTTAAGTAACATCAAGCGCAACACCTTAAACAAAGTAGCCAATTACTATTCGACGGCCAGCAGCATAGAAGGCTTAATGACTACTACGCTATTTGGTGTTCCCGAAATATACCAAGACGCTTTATCTCAAAAGCGTCCGGTGTTATTAGCACTTCCATTGGGGTCTGGCATGCCGGTCTCTATTCACAGCGATGAAGCGTTGCCGTTGCCTCAATTAGCGGGATATTTGCAACCACTGAGCAACAATCATGATGGTTTGCATATTGCGTTTTTGAAGAGTGCTGATATCGAAAGCTATGTGAAAAACACGTTAGCGCGTAAACACGATGTGATTGTTGCAACTGGCTTTGGTAGCGAAAGTGGCAAAGGCACGCTGTACAGTACCCTTAAACTGAATGCTAGCTTAGCCAGCACGGAAGATTTAGCGCCTACCATTTTAGGAGCATTGGGATGTAACGCCCCTGCTACGTTTTATTCTACTGGCCAAAGCTTACTTTCTCCTTCAAGACCATGGCTAGTTAGCACCTCTGGTGAACGCATTGTTGTGTTCCATGACAATAAACGTACTGACGTACTTAGTAACGGCAGCTATGAAATAAGCGACATGGCGACCGGCAAGCGCAGCAAAGAAGCGCTAAATGTCGATTTATTAAGTCAGGCTATTAAACACCTATCACGATTCTCAACACAGAATTAAAATTCTGGCGGCAGACTAAGGAAAGTCTGCCGTTAGGCGCTTCGGTGTTATGTACAACCACCCAATATGAGTTACGCATAACCACCCATCTAATTGTTTTGCATAAATAATCTAGAAAACCAGCACATTACGAAATACCGGCCCAAACGGGTTCTCGTAACACACTGTGTTAAGGACGCAAACTAATAAAGACTATAGTTTCAGGCCATCTAGCTAGAGGTGTGGATGTCTACCCACCATTGAATCCGATGTGTAATCCACTATATACCAATCCGCAAAGATAATTGCTCACTCAGAAGGCGCTGGCAAGTTTCCTAGCGAAGCGTGGGAATGCAGGAATGGCTGTTTCCTTTCAAATTCCCAGAATGAAGCTAGGAAGCTTGCCAGACCTTCCCGAAGGGCGAGTTTAAAAT
>Ga0189289_10123_pt1 | contig 86267 bp, 66 predicted proteins | sample UW106minimetaG_FD_130313 | JGI IMG/M metagenome (GOLD analysis project Ga0189289, IMG submission 130313) | Marine microbial communities from the Costa Rica Dome - UW106 mini metaG | ecosystem: Environmental > Aquatic > Marine > Oceanic > Photic zone | place: Costa Rica: the Eastern Pacific...
AAACTTTTGCGTGAGTAACGTGCCTTTGTGAAGCGTGTGATAACGCTTTAGTACTGATTCGGTATCCCAGTTATCCGCCAGGGGTTTATCCACACAAAGCACCACATGGGTATGATTGCTCATGACTGCATAAGCACAAATATCAATAGCGAACACGGTCGATAAAAACAACAAACGCGCTTCTACCCAACCACGACGATGCTCGTAGCTTTGCCCTGTCAGCGTGTTAGTACCGCATAAGAAAGACTGGCGAACACAACGCGACACACAGTGATAATAAGGCGTATCGATTAAACTGATTTGGCTTTTTCGTGACTGAGGCATAACAGTCGACCCAATAAAGTAGAACACGTATTAAGTGTAGTTGAGGGATGAAAATTAACCATTTTTATAATGGGTGTCTACATAAAGCAGGATAAATTCTGATTTGAAATTAACTTGGGTGTCCATATAACAGATATAGCAGCTGATAACCGGGTCGATCTGAAAGGATTGAAAAAAATTTTAGGACAGACCAAGGTCTTAATGCATCTTTCGGTGTCTCTATGGCATAGTCAATGTGAGCAGACCGAAGGAGTGACTATGGAAACCGCCTTACCCAATCGCCCGGACTGGCAAACCTTACTCAAATCCGGAAATCGAATCTTTATCGGTTCGAATGCGGCTGTGCCTAACGCGCTGATTGATGATTTAATTGCCAACAGCGGTGAGTTAAAAGACATTGAACTGGTGCAGTTTAATACGTTATCAGAAAGCCGCTGGGTCGAGCCGCAATTTAAAGATCTGTTTAGAGTGAATGCCTTATTTATCGGTGGGGATAAAATTCGTCAAGCTGTGGCACAAGGGCGAGTGGACTACACGCCGTGCTTTTTATCGGAAGTACCTTCGTTATTTGAGCAGGATATTTTGCCATTAGATGCGGCGCTCGTCATGGTGAGCTTGCCTGATAAATACGGTTATTGTTCGTTAGGTGTGGCGGTTGACGTGAATTTAGCCGCAGTGAAAAAAGCTAAGTACGTGATCGCGCAAGTTAATCCGCTAATGCCGCGAACTAGCGGGCATACATTTATTCGTATTGACGACATTGCCGCGTGCATACAGGTTGAACAACCTTTGCCGGAATTACCCCATTACGTGCCAGACAAAATAACAGAACGGATTGGCCAATATGTGGCTATGTTGGTCGATGATGGCGCTACCCTGCAACTTGGCGTGGGGAAAATCCCCAATGCAGTACTGTATTATTTGCAGAATCATAAAGACTTAGGCGTGCACAGCGAACTAATTACAGATGGTATTATCGATTTAATCACTAAAGGGGTGATCAACAACCGTAAAAAGACGTTTCATCCAGGTAAAACCGTGGCCAGTTTTTGTTTAGGCAGCCAGACCTTGTATGACTTTGTGGATAACAATCCGCACGTTGAATTCTACCCGAGTGATTACCTCAACTCTCCGGCCAATATCGCTAGAAATCACAAGATGGTGGCAATTAACAGTGCGCTGGAGGTGGATTTAACCGGGCAGGTAGTGGCAGATTCTATCGGTTATCAGTTTTATAGCGGCATAGGTGGGCAAGTGGATTTTATTCGCGGTGCCGCTATGTCGCCAGGTGGAAAGCCTATTATTGCCATGCCTTCTACGGCCAAAGGGGGCAGTATTTCGCGTATCGTGCCTATTATCACCGAGGGCAGTGGCGTGGTAACGAGCCGAGGGCACGTACACTATGTGGTGACCGAGTTTGGCGTTGCTTCCCTAAAAGGCCGCAGTATTCGTGAGCGTGCATTAGAACTTATTCGCGTAGCGCACCCTAAATTTCGTGAGCAGTTATTGGCTAAAGTACGCGAACATTACTGGGTGCCGCATTATCAGAAGAACTACCCTCGGGATGTACCTGAGCTTGGCCCGCTGGGGTTTAAAACTATTCAGGTAGATAATCAAAGCTTCGATCTGCGGCCTTTAAATCCTGCGGATGAGCGTCGATTGCAAGAGTTCTTTTATTCACATACCAAAGAAACCTTATTTTACCGATACAACCATTACCCCACACAGATGACGCGGGAAAAGTCATGTAACTTGGTGAGTGTTGATCAAAACCATGATTTAGCCTTGTGTATTGTTCGCCAGCATGGCTCGGTAGCAGAAATCCAAGCGGTAGGGCGCTACTATTTGAACGCCAGTAGTAATAGTTGTGAGGCGGCATTTGTTACACGTGAGTCATTTCATGGCAAGGGCATGGCGAAACACTTGCTGGCAGAAATGATCATGATTGCTAAAAAGCGTGGTTTATCAAAAATGTTCGCCATCGTCAGGGCGGATAACCGCAATATGTTACGTGTTTTTGAAAGTGCTCAATTCGAGCGACAATCAGTAGAGGAGCCCGGTGAAGTGAGTTTAGTATTGCGACTGGAAGACCAACTGTGAGTTTAGTCATGATAAGCCATCCCAGCTGTGGCTTTCACGAGGTAGTAGATGATCACCCCGAAAGCCCGAGCCGATTGCACGCTATCAACGATCAACTCATCGCTTCACGTCTAGATGCTATTATTGACAAGCAACAGGCTACTCAAGCTACAAAGGAGCAGCTATACCTTGCTCATGACAAAGCCTATGTGGATAGCGTTTTTGCTAGCGTACCCGAACAAGGTATTGTGGAATTAGCCCCAGATACCCAGTTGGGCCCACGCAGCTTAGAGGCCGCATTATATGCCGCAGGGGCAAATGTCATGGCGGTTGACCTCGTTATGCAAGGTAAAGCCCAGCAAGCTTTTTGTGCGGTGCGCCCGCCTGGGCACCACGCAGAATATGCGAAGGCCATGGGTTTTTGCTTTTTTAATAATATAGCCGTGGCAGCCCACTATGCAATGGCGCAATATGGTTTAGAACGTATAGCGATCATCGATTTTGACGTACATCATGGTAACGGTACAGAAAACATTTTTTTCGACGATGAACGGGTGTTGTTTTGTTCATCGTTTGAGTCTCCGTTCTTTCCGTACAACATGGGGCCAGGCAATGAACATATTTTAAATTTACCTATGCCCGCTGGCACCTACGGCGATGAATTTATGCAGGCTATCGGCGATAAATGGTTACCTAAAATCGATGCCTTTGCTCCGCAGCTTATCCTTATTTCTGCTGGTTTTGATAGCCACTATGAAGATGACATGGGGCACTTCAATTTAGTTGAAACTGATTTTCATTGGCTAAGTGCAGAGCTCAAAAAGCTGGCGGTGAAACATTGTGACAATAAGATCGTTTCAACGCTGGAAGGGGGGTATGCGTTAAATGCATTAGGGCGCAGCGTAATCGCCCACATCAAAGGGATAATGGAATAGCTCAGCGCTATCAATAAACGGCCAGCGCTGCGGCGAATGTTATGGTTGGTCTTTTCTTTCGCCTATGGGTTTGTCGGTCCCTTTACAGATGGTGTCGTAGCCGTCTCGATAGTAGCGTAAATCTACACAGGCTTCTTCAAAACGCTTCTTAGCCGTCAAGGCTTGTTGCGGATGTTGCTTATTTTTCATGGTTTTTCGCCATTCGTTGCATTGCTGCTCTTGGCGCTTAACTTCAAGTATATCTTCACAAGGTTTTTGTTTATTGGCACAACCTGAAAGGCATAGGATTAGGGTTGTGCTGGCAAGCAATAGTTGTGTTTTCATGCTACCTCGACGTATTTTCCGAGATCACTTTTAAGTGATTCAAATTTTTGTTGGTGTGACTCAAGCATAACCATATTTTTTAAATGTCGATACATCTGTTTTAACGCGTTGATAGCGCGCGTTTCTGGTTTTTTCATTTGGGCGATTAATTTAAGGTTGCACTGCAAAATATTCAGCGCGACACCTGTATTGACCGGTGCGACTTTTTGCGCTTCAAGAAACGCATTGTAAGCCTCTTGGTAGCGACCACTGTTGTAATGTTCGATTCCTTGCTTATTGAAGTTTTGGTAACTGTGTCTGCGCTGTGCTGCTTTATCAACGCTGCTTTTTAACGAGAAGAGCGTGCTTTCATCGAGCTGCTTACCACTTTTCGTAAGGGTTTTACTCAGGCGTTCAGCATCATCGTACTCACCTAAATCAAGCATCACCTTGATTGAGTCAGGGGCGAAGGCTGTAGGATATTCCGTGAAGCGTATTGCTATTTGTTGCTGACATTCGTTAAGAGTGCGTTTGGCTTCTAGCAAGCGCCCGTCAAGGTAGTTGATACGCGCTGTTAAAATATTTTCGTAAATACCATAGTCGAAATCCTCGTCAATTCTGGCTAAGGCTTCATCGTTGCGATAGCGTGCAATTGCGGTCATCATTTCATGTTGGTAACGGCTGCGCATATTTTTGTCTTCACAATGTTCTGCTGCATCTAAAATGCTGCGAAAATAACTACATAGATGCGCTATATCCCGGTGAATAGACTTTTTCGACAGTTCCCATACATCCAAGCTACGCAATTTAACCATTTCATAATTGTGGTTTTCACGGGCAATTTTACAGGCGATTAATTGCCGCTCTACTGAGTAAGGGGCAATCTCAATTGAACGCTCAATTGCAATTAACGCATTAGGGTAATCGCGTTGTAGCAAGTAGCACTGGGCCAAGATGTCTTGTGCTTCGTAAAGCAGTGGGTTGCGATGGCACATATCAATCGCCAGCTCGATAGCGGCGTCATAGTTTGTCATCAGCATTTCAGTTTTTGCCAGCGCAATCGTCACCCACGGCTGAGGTTTTTGTGCTAAAAGTGGGGTCAACATATGTTTGGCTTGAGTGAACTCACCGGCTTTCCAGTAAAGCTCTGCGAGTAAACGACAGCAGGTTTTTGCATAGCGCGTACCTGACATAATTAACCGCCGGCAAGCTGCTATAGCTTCAGGGGTATCGTTTTTTTGCATTGCTTCGTACACTGAGCGTAGTGCTAAGCGTTTCTGATAGGCCTTTGATAACCTAAGGTTTAGTTGAGCTTGAGAAAACGGCTTTATCAGGTAGTCATCCGGATGTTGTTCAACACTGCCAAACACGACAGGCCGTTCAGAGTCGGCGCTGACGACAGCGAATACGGTTTCCGGTTTGACTAAATTTTTTTGTCTTGCTTCTTCTAAAAACTGATAGCCATTTTTCTTGCCAGAGCCTAAGTGCAGATCACAAATGATAAAATCGAATTTTTCTTTCTTGCAGGCAGCCAAAGCCGAGTCGGCATTTTGTACTGCTACGACAGATTGCGCCCCCATGTTGTTGACGACGCCACGGAGCAACGTGAGAAAAGGGCGCTGGTCATCCACAATCAATACGCGTTTATCAGAGTAATTCATGATCTATCTACCTTTAGTGTCCGTTACATAAGGTGCTTAGCTGTGATATTGGTTAAGTGTTTTATCACAACTTAACAGTTAAGGGTAAATAATTAACCTCCATTAAGGTGTATACGCTACAGGTTTTTACGTAAAGTTGGTTATGTGATCTTATCCTTTAGTATAGGTTTTATCTCACAAGTGTATCTTTTCGCCGTTGCGATATAGCAGTGAAAAGCAGGATTTATGTTAATCTGGCAGTATAATTCGAGTACTATTTTTAGTTTGTTGTTTATTATAAACGCATTGGAAAAACCAATGATAAGAGAAGCTTAGGTGTTTGATTTTTGTATAGTGGGTGGAGGAATGGTGGGTGCAACAACCGCCTTAGGTCTAGCCCAGAAAGGATTTTCTGTTGCTTTGGTAGAAACAAATATGCCCAAGCCGTTTGAGCACGACGATGAGCCTGATATGCGGGTATCGGCGATAAGCGTCACCTCACAGTTATTGTTGGCGTCTTTAGGCGCATGGTCGCGTATAGCAAAAATGCGCACTTGCAGCTATCGGCGTTTATCGGTCTGGGAAGCACCAACAGCGCGCACCGATTTCGATAGTGCAGATATTCAAGCAGAGCGCTTAGGTTACATTATCGAAAATCGCATTTTACAACTCGGTATTCATGAAGCGTTAGCGCAACTGCAGAACGTGACGTGGTTTACACAGGGTGAAATCACAAACATTGCACCGGGCAGCACCAAGCAATCTGGTGCACAAGTGCACTTCTCAGATGACACTGAACTGACCTGCAAATGGTTAATTGGCGCTGACGGGCTGCACTCTAGAGTGCGTAGCGCTGCGAATATCGGGACGCAGGGATGGCAGTATCGTCAGCAAGCTTTTGCTATTCAAATTGTCACCCATGCTGCACCGCAAGACATTACCTGGCAACAATTCATACCAACTGGACCCGTTGCGTTTTTACCCATGTATGAGCAGTTTGCGTCTTTGGTGTGGTACAACACTAGCGACAACATTAAGCGTTTAAAAGCATTGTCTAAATCTGCGCTTAAACAAGAGATTAAACACGCCTTTCCAGATGAGTTAGTGGATTTCGATGTCATGAATACCGCCCATTTTCCTTTAATGAGAATGCACGCAAATCAATATGTTAAGAATAATGTCGTGTTGGTAGGCGATGCTGCACATGCTATTAATCCGTTGGCTGGGCAAGGTGTTAATCTTGGTTTTAAAGACGTGGCAGCTTTGCTTGAATGCATTGATGATAAGGTGCCCACGTTAGACATAATGCAAAAATATGAAGCCAAGCGACGACGTGACAACCTATTGATGATGAGTGCTATGGACGCGATTTATGGGACTTTTAAACAGCGTAATCCATTGATAAAAACGTTGCGTAGTCTAGGGCTGACCTTAGCTAATAATGGTGGTCCAATTAAGCATCAGGTTATGAAATATGCCATGGGTCTGCATTGAGCGTACGTAACATTTCAAATACATAAATTAAATATATACATGTGGCAAACCGGTTAGGAGAATAATAATGATAAAACGACTTTTGATCCCATTGACGCTGAGCGCGCTTGTTGGTGCTTGCTCTTCATCTGACGAGCGAGGTGCGTTAAATACACAGACATCAAGCGCAAACCAAGCAAAAAATGCAGCAAGCAGCCACGCTAGCAAAGCCCAGTTACAGACGTTGGTTGAGCAATACACAAAACAGTTTTTACATCATGAGCCATTGCTATCCACCGCGATAGGGGTACCGGAGTCTTTAGCGGCCGAGGGCTACAACACGCGTTTTCCTGACTTTTCGCCAATGGGCATGCGTGCTTTACAAGATGATATGAATAGCGCTGCTTTGGCTGTGGCAAAGGTCAATAGCCAAGGTTTTTCACAAGATGAGAAGCGGCATCAACAAATCGTAGCGGATATCTTACGTTATTACGCTGGTTTCTCTGAGTTCCATGGCGGTTACATTGATACATGGGCAGGGCATCTACCTTATATTATTAATCAGCTATCTGGACCACTCATCGATGTACCGAAAGTGATGCAAGTGCAGCAACCTGTGTCGAGTGTGGCGCAAGCAGAAGAGTATATCGCTCGTTTAGCGCACTTCGATTTCTTAGTCGCCGGTGTCATAGAGAAGTACAAGGCGGACAAATTGAACGGGGTCCAGTTACCGAAAAAGTTATATCCAAAAACAATAGCGTACTTCGAAAATTTTCTCGCTAGTCCAGTTACTGAACATGCATTAGTCACCTCTTTTATGCATAAACTGGCACAAACTGATATCAGTCAAAGTGTACAAAACGACTTGATAGCGAAAGCAAAAGAGGCGGTGAAAAATGTAGTATATCCTGCTTATCAAACGGTCAAAGACACGTTACAGGCTACGCAGGCCCACGCACCAGCGGGCGACGGAGTGTGGGCGCAGCCTAATGGCGATGCGATGTATCTTCACGAGGTGCGCTATCTAGGGGATTCGAGTCTGACGCCTGATGACATTCACCAAGTCGGTTTAGATGAAGTAGAGCGTATCAGCGCTGAGATGGATTCTATTTTGCGCGCACAGGGCTATGACGAAGGCAGTGTTGGGAAACGCATGGTAATGCTTGCGCAACAGCAGGAGTTTTTGTACCAAGACAGTGACGAAGGGCGCGCGCAACTGCTGAGCGATCTTAACAGCCAAATTGCTGAGATTATGACCAAGACCGATATGTATTACGGTACTTTGCCAACCCAGAAAGTAGAGGTAAAACGTATCCCGAAAGTCACGGAAGCAGGCGAAGCGGGTGGTTATTATTCTCAACCGTCATTGGACGGAGAGCGTCCAGGTATTTTCTGGATCAACCTGCGGGATATGTCTGCTGTGCCGAGCTTTTCGTTAAAAACGCTAACCTATCATGAAGCCGTACCTGGGCATCATTTTCAAATTGCGCTTAATATGGCGCAGCAAGATATAGGTTTGCTGAGACAAAATGCTCCGTTTAATGCGTACGTAGAAGGTTGGGCGCTATATTCTGAGTTAGTTGCTAAAGAAATGGGCATGTATCAGGGGGATCCCTTTGGTGATCTAGGGCGATTACAAGCAGAACTCTATCGTGCAGTACGCTTGGTAGTCGATACGGGCTTGCACCGTAAAAAATGGACTCGAGAGCAGGCTATTGAGTATTTCCATGAAACCACTGGCACGGGTATGACTGACGTCATTGCTGAAGTTGAGCGTTATATGGCGCTGCCCGGTCAAGCGCTTGGTTATAAACTTGGCATGTTGCAGTTTGTAGAGCTTCGTCATTTGGCTGAACAGGCATTAGGCAGTGAATTCGATTTAAAACGCTTTCATGATCTCTTGCTTTTACCGGGTGCTCGCCCCATGTCAGTAGTCAGAAGCGATGTTAAACGCTGGATAGCCAGTAACGGTGCCCAGTAGTGGTGAACCGCAACCAGCATGCCGATAACTTTTGACCACAGGATAAGGAGAGTGAGTTGACCGTATTAATCATATTGGGCGTTTTATTAGTCGCCCTGTTAATTGTGGTGCCCTTACTTGAACGCTCAAGCTTTAGGTTGTCTAATGAGCAAATGTCGAAAATGAGCCGGTGGATACTACCTCTTTTAGTGGTAATGGTTATCGTGCAGCTCATTATGCACTTTACATCAAATTAATTATCTCTTACTAAGCAGAAAAACTATGTCTTCAAAAATACTATTTTTAGCAGGAAGTGCGAGAAAAGATTCATTAAATAAGAAATTGGCGAAAGTCGCTTATGAGCTAGCAATGGAGCAAGGGGCTGATGCGACTTTTATAGATCTTAAAGATTACCCTTTACCGATTTACGATGCAGATGATGAAGTGGCTGGTGGCTTACCAGAAAATGCGATTAAACTTAAAGCGCTGTTTGTTGAGCACTCAGGGATTTTCATTGCATCGCCAGAATACAACAGTTCGTTTTCAGCTCTGTTAAAAAACACGATTGATTGGATTTCACGCCCACATACAGAGAAAGAACGTCCATTGTCAGCCTTTGCTGATAAAGTTGCGGGCTTGGCGTCTACATCACCTGGCGCGCTCGGTGGCTTGCGTGGCTTGGTGCCACTTCGCATGTTACTTGGCAATATTCAGGTGATGGTGATCCCAGAGCAACTCGCTATTGGTGGTGGAATGACCGCATTTGATGAGCAAGGAAATCTAACCAACGAAAAGCAGCAACGTGCTTTGAACTCAATTGTCGCGCGGCTTATTTCAGAAACATCGAATTAGGCCGGCTAATTATTTATTGGAATTGGTATTAGAACCGAATAGCATGAAGCCGCTAAATTTAGCGGCTTCTTTGTGTGAGGGGTCCTAATGGATATCAATACAAGGACAAAAGAGTCGTTGAGGTAAGCTTAATCGCCTTTATCCCATATGCCTTTTTCACTTTCTCCCTGAATTTCACAATCGCCGGTGTGGTACTCCATGTTTTTACCCTGCTTATGTTTATCAAAGTAATCTTTGCTAATGGAGACTATGGTTGGTGTCAGCATAATGATTGCGGTAATGTTAATCACCGTCATCAGCCCTAACGCCATATCCGCAGCGGCCCATACTTCTGGTAACGCGGCCATTGAACCCCACAAAATCATGGCTAAGTAGCCTGTGGTATAACAGGCTCTGCCAAGTTTGTTATCGAGCTTAAACATGTGCAGGTTACTTTCACCGTATGCATAGTTTGCTACTACAGAGGTAAATGCAAATAAACTAATTGCGGCTGCGACAAACTCTGTCCCACCACCACCTAAATGGCTACTCATGGCATTTTGCGTTAAACGAATGCCCTCCATTTGGTCGCTTGATGACCCACCTGCCAACAAGATAACAAACGCTGTGCAGGTACATAAGATCATAGTATCGATAAATACCCCAAGCATTTGTACATAACCTTGGGATACAGGGTGATTAGGATTTGGCGTAGCACTGGCTGCTGCGTGCGGTACACTACCAGAACCGGCTTCGTTCGAATAAAGCCCGCGTTGCACACCGTTTTTGAATGCCGCACCGAGCGCGCCAGCTCCGGCCTCTTGTAAGCCAAAGGCGGATTGAATGATGTCCATCAACATGGCAGGTAATAGATCAATATTCATGATGGTAACGAACAAGGTCACAGCGATGTAGCCGACTGCCATAAAAGGGACTACCCATTCGGCAAACCGAGCGATAGCACGCAAGCCGCCAACCACGATAAGCGCTGCTAGCCCTATGATCACTAAACCTGAGTGTAGAGTAGGGATATCGTAGGCGAAGTTGAGGGCGTCTGTGATGGTATTGGCTTGAACTGCACTGAAAATAAAGCCATAGCCAAGGAATAAAAACAATGCGAAGGTAATTGCCAACCAACGCTTATTTAACCCTTGTTGAATATAGTAAGCGGGCCCGCCTCGATATTCACCGTTGTCATCGCGTACTTTATATAATTGGCCCAAAACGCTTTCTGCAAATCCCGTTGCCATACCAAGTAATGCAATGACCCACATCCAAAAGACTGCACCGGCTCCGCCCAGTGAAATGGCCACGGCCACACCGGCTAAATTACCCGTGCCGACACGAGCTGATAAACTGGTACACAGAGCTTGAAAAGAGCTGATCCCTGATTTGTCACTCTTACCACTGCCTTTCATGACGCTAAACATATGACGGAAGTGACGTATTTGAATAAAGTTCAGTTTGAGTGTGAACCAAACACCGGCAATGATAAGCAGGTAAATCAGTACCTGGCCTTCACCCCATAATATATTATTTATAAAACTGACGAGTTCAGAAATCAAAAGGCGATCCGTAAATTATAATTATATGATTATTAGAATAAAGTGTGCCGTTTAATGCTAGGTGTGTCTAGGTACAAAGAAGGGAAAAGACCGGAAAAAGTAAATTACAGAAGATTTAGCCTGAAAACGAAAAAAGCCAGACATAAGTCTGGCTTTCTCGCATATACATGTGAGATAACTCACTAAATATGGCTGGGATAGCTGGATTCGAACCAACGAATGACGGGATCAAAACCCGTTGCCTTACCACTTGGCGATATCCCAATAAAACAGATATCAACAATCTATTTATTGAAAAAATGGCTGGGATAGCTGGATTCGAACCAACGAATGACGGGATCAAAACCCGTTGCCTTACCACTTGGCGATATCCCAAACATGGTGCGGAAGGAGAGACTCGAACTCTCACGCCGTGAAGCACTGGAACCTAAATCCAGCGTGTCTACCAATTCCACCACTCCCGCACATTTTTTTCCCTGCTTGCTAAATAAATTTAGTTAAACAGGAAATGGTGGCTACAGCGGGATTCGAACCTGCGACCCCATCATTATGAGTGATGTGCTCTAACCAACTGAGCTATGTAGCCATTCCTTCACTCCCTCTTGGAAGTGGCGCGTATTATGCTGATTAGGCTTTTAGTCGTCAACCGTTTTTTTAAGATAAGATGACTGTTTGCTCGCATAATAAACAGCTGTTGTGAATTTATACTAATTGTGGCTAAAAATTAACTATCGCTGCGTGTTTTTCGTCCTGCTGATTGGTTTTGCAGTCCGCCTAGTGTGAAATTAGTTTTGCCCATATTGTCTATTTTTGAGTATTTTTATGAAATTAACCCTGCATTCGTGTTCATTAATCGGTAGTTGCTAGCTAATGTTCGGTATCGGCAGGTTATATTTCGTTAAAAACAAACGTTTTACGCTAAAAAATTACGTTTTTTTGGGAAAACTTCAATTGCTGCTTAGTTTTCGCAGTTAGGCAGGGGAGTAATCGTAACGTTTAGGCAAAAAATTAAAGTAAAAAAGCAAAAGCCAAAAAACAAAACTGAAAAATTAAGATCTAAAAATCGAAACAATAAGCTCGAAATAATAAGCTCGAAACGATAAAACAGATTGCTCGCCCTCGTTATCATTTAACCCAAACAATAAATGCCCAGTGGTGGTGCTTTCGTCAGGCGAAGGCTCTCAGCGAGAGCCCAAAGCGCACTATTCTGGCGGGTCGTTAGGTATCTAAAGAGGTTCTGCTATTGCTTTTACACCTATAGTGAAAAAGTAAAAGCCGTTTTCATCGAAATTATCGTTTGATTCACGCCATAGCCAGATACCTAGCGAAGGAATTTGATAGGTGTAGCCATTATCGTCTGTTTGAGGCGTGTGGCCGGTGAGCAGTTCAAGCTTTGACAGAGCACTTTTTACTGGGAGATTGAGGATAGACTCGCCTAATAGGGTGATATCGTATAAATCGCTGTAGGCAAATTCGATTGACTCCACGCTAGCAGGTTGCCCTTGATAAGAGACATGTACATCATTGCGATAGAATGCATCACTTGGCTGTGCACGCTCAGGGTACTTATTTATCGATTTAAACGGTTGGTTTAACGTACTCAGTAATTGCTCTCGTGGTGCATTTAGAGGAATTTGTGAGGTACCGATCAAAGGTTGTATATCAAATATGGGTTTCATGTGTGTTCTATTATCAGGTTAAAAGTAGTGTTGACTGATTGAAGTCGATTTTACCACCGAGGGAGGCGGATTTAGTCATAAGAATGGTTATATATTTATCACGGTAAAAAATTAAAGCTAGAGACCACCAGAAACATCAATGAAACTGCCTGTGGTGAACGACGCTGCATCAGACGCGAGCCAATAAATAGCTTGAGCGACTTCTCGTTGCTGACCACCTCGGCCCAAAGGGATTTTGCTTTTTAATCGGTCGACCCTGTTAGCTTCGCCGCCATCTTTGTGCATCTGAGTGTAAATCAAGCCGGGCCGGACACCATTAACTCGAATTCCTTCATGTGCCATTTCATTTGCTGAGCCACTCAGCGCCGCCATAGATGAAACATCGATGATAACGCCCCCGTCGCCTTGATAGCTGTATGCCATGTGTTTCACCGCTTCGATACAGCACAAGAAGCTGCCTGTGACATTTACGCTGAATGTGTTCTCAATTCGCGCAGCGGTTAACTCGGTAATTTTTCCTTGTTGATGAAGTATTGCCGCGTTATTAACCATAACTGATATGGGCCCTAGCTTTTGTTTGGTTTCCCTAAAAAGGCGCACAACGTCTTCTTCTTTTGCTATGTCACCCTGCACTAATATGCAGTTGCCGCCTAAATCGTGTATGTATTGTTCGACGTCGCGAGCGGCATTTACATCTTGACGATAATTTATGCACACTGCATATCCATGTTCTGCGAACAATTTAGCCGTTTGTGCACCTATTCCGCGGCTGCCACCTGTTATCAATACAACTTTGTTGTTAGGCATAAAGACTTCTCGTTGACCTAAAAAACAAGGGTAGAGGAATTATGCTGTTGATGCATTCGCTTTTTAAGTGCGCAAAAGCACTTTGGTACCCACATTAATGCAACGCAATTTAAGGCGTTTGAGCGCGTGTACTCAAGCGCACTTTTTCGAGTTCACTGGTGGCGAGGGCGACGTTGGGATCGCTTAGAAATTCTGACATAATTTTCACCCCTCTTAGTGACATGGCTTTGTTGGTGTCGCGATCAAAATATTGTGCGATCCCACTGTTGCTTGAGCTTATTTCGGCAGGCGTCACTGAAGGATATAAGTGATGTTTAGTGGCGTATGAATGCGCTGAGTCATAACCAAGTGCTAAATTAAGCTGCGCCTGTACTTCATGTTGGCCAACAAATGCTAGAAAAAGCCGAGCACCTTCTTTGTGTTGGGCATTTTGGGGAATAACAAATACCTCAATCGGCGTTTCTTCATAAAACGGCATACTTGGGACTATTTGCGGGAAGCGAAAAAAGCCAATGTCATCACTACGCAACTTAGCAATATGGTGTTCTGCAAACGTGCCTAATAACGTCATGCCAGCGATATCGTGGTAAATATAAGGTAAGGCGTCTTGCCAGTTTTTATTGTCGGCCGCAGATACAATATATTCTAAATCAATCAGGACTTTCCACGTCTTAAATACTTGGATTACGCGTTTATCAGTGTAAGAGGTATTTCCGCTCATAAGCTGTTGATGAAAGTCGAGGCCATTTATACGCAGATTAAAGTAGTCAAACCATGCGGCTACTGACCAACTTCCTTTACCACCAATTACGATTGGGGCGATGTCATTTTGCTTGAGGACATCGCAGACGTTAAGGAAAGCGCTCCATGTTTTGGGCGCGTTAAGGTTGAATTTTGCGAACAGCGACTTCTTATAGTAAATACCCCACTGGTAAAAGGCGTAGGGCAGAGCATAGATGTGCCCATCGTGTTGCAGAGTGTTTTGAAGGTTTGAAGGGAAGTTATCTCGCCAATTTTGCTCAAGCCAAAGTGAGTCCAAAGGCTCAAGTAAATTCATAGAGGCAAACTGCTTGAGGCGATTTCCTGCTTGCCAGTAAAGCACATCTAGGCCTTTTTTCTTTTTTAACCATACGTCGATAGAATGTTTATAACGTTTGTCGTCTAGCACTATGTAGTTAACAGCAAGGTGGGGGTATGCTTTTTCGAACTGTACCGCAAGTTGGTTGTACGCCGCGCGCTGGCTTTTGTTGGCAATCAACAAGCCAATATTTAACGTCTCTCTCGCCAATGCTTTTTGTGGCAACAGAATAGCGATTAGTAACAGAACTAAAGAGAAAAAACGCAAGTGAAGTGAACCCCTCTTGAGCACAAAGGCTAATTATTCGACGCTCGGCTTACCCTGAAGAAAGCGCGAGTTGGTGATTCGTGTTAATAGCTTAATCTAGGGGCAAGATTTGTCTTTACGGCTTTAGTCTAGGAATACCGATTTATATTAGGGGGAATGGGTATAAAACGAAAAACAGAGCAAAATTGCTCTGTTTTTACAGGGGAAGAATGCGTTAGCGTAACGATAGAATCGCTAATCGCTAATCGCTAATCGCTAATCGCTAAACGTTAAAACGGAAGTGAATAACATCACCATCTTTAACGATGTACTCTTTACCTTCTAATCGCCATTTACCTGCGTCTTTCGCACCTTGTTCACCATTGAACTCTACATAGTTGTCGTAACCAATGACTTCAGCGCGAATAAAGCCCTTTTCAAAATCGGTATGAATAATACCGGCTGTTTGCGGTGCAGTTGAACCGATTGGGAAGGTCCACGCTCGCACTTCTTGAACACCAGCCGTAAAATAAGTGTTTAAGCTCAACAAGCTATAACCGCTACGAATAACACGATTTAAGCCCGGCTCTTCAAGTCCCATTTCAGCCATGAACTCAGCGCGCTCGTCATCTTCAAGCTCACCAATTTCCGCTTCCATTTCGGCGCATACTGCAACAACCACGGCGTTTTCACCTTCTGCAATCGCACGTACTTTATCTAAGTATGGGTTGTTCTCAAAGCCGTCTTCATTCACATTGGCAATGTACATGGTCGGTTTAAGCGTTAAGAAGTTCATGTAGCTGATGGCTTTTAATTCTTCTTTTTCCAACTCAACTGAGCGCAGTAACTCGCCTTCATCTAAATGCGGCTTAATTTTTTCAAGTACTTTTAGCTCGAATTTGGCATCAGCATCGCCGCCTTTAGCACGTTTCGCTAGGCGTAGAAGCGCTTTTTCAGTGGTTTCAAGATCCGCTAATGCTAATTCTGTATTGATGATGTCGATATCATCTTGAGGGTTAATTTTACCCGCAACGTGAACAATATTGTCGTTATCAAAACAACGAACAACGTGGCCGATTGCATCTGTTTCACGAATGTTTGCTAAAAACTTGTTGCCTAGGCCTTCACCTTTTGACGCGCCTTCAACTAATCCGGCGATATCCACAAATTCCATCGTGGTAGGTATGATGCGCTTAGGGTCAACGATAGCAGCGAGCTTGTCTAAACGAGGATCGGGAACAGGTACCACGCCTGTATTTGGCTCAATCGTACAAAACGGAAAGTTAGCGGCTTCGATACCGGCTTTGGTCAAAGCATTGAAAAGTGTAGACTTACCTACGTTCGGTAATCCTACTATGCCGCATTTAAAACCCATTTTTAGATCCTCTTTATCTTTAGTCTCAGTATTAACTGATATGCTTATTCTGCTTTGAATGAATGCAGCCGGTTCATGGCTTTCTTCAAATCGTCTTTAATTAGTATTTCTACACAACGAACGCCTTCATCAATTGCGGCATCCATTTGTTCTTGTTCTTTTGCAGGGGCCTTGCCTAGTACATAACCTGACACTTTGCCTTTGTGGCCAGGGTGGCCAATGCCTACACGTAATCGATAAAAATCTTTGTTATTTCCCAAGCTTGATACTATATCGCGAATACCATTTTGGCTTGAACTGCCGCCAAATTTAAATTTAGCGATGCCCGGTGGCAAATCGAGTTCATCATAGGCCACTAAAATGGATTCAGGGGGAATGCGATAGAATCCGGCCAGTGCCGCAACCGCTTGGCCACTTTTATTCATATAAGTGGTAGGGACGAGTAAACGAATATCTTGGCCACCGATAGTCACCCGACCGGTATAACCAAAAAACTTGCTTTGTAAACTCAGAGTACAATTGTGCATCCGGGCGAGGTTTTCGACTAACCAAGTACCGGCATTATGGCGGGTGTATTTGTATTGTAGGCCTGGATTACCCAGGCCTACAATCAGTTGAATGTTAGACAAACAACTTATTCCGCAGCAGCTTCTTCACCTTCGGCATCATCTTCTGCAGATTCTACGCTTGGGCCTTTGGCTGTTTTAACGGTTACTACAGCTAGATCGTGATCTTCGCCTTTAGCAAGTTCAACTGACGTTACGCCTTCAGGAAGAGCGATGTCTGACAAGTGAAGAGTCTGACCTAGCTCAACGTTAGCAACGTCAACTTCGATAAACTCTGGCAAGTCATTTGGCAAACAGCTAATTTCTACGTCAACCATGTGGTGCTCAGCGTGACCGCCAAGTGTTTTAATAGACTCAGCTTTGTCTTCGTTTACGAAGTGTAAAGGTACGTTTGTTTGAAGAGCTTGCTTCGCATCAACACGTAAAAAATCCAAGTGAGTTACACGAGGCTTGAACGGGTGACGTTGCATGTCTTTAACAACGGCTTCAACTTTTTTACCGTCTACGTTCAAGGTAAGAACGTGAGAGTAAAAAGCTTCGAATTCTTGCGCTTGGAAAACTTTGTTGTGAGACAAAGTTAAAGAAACGGCTTCTTTACCTAGGCCGTATAATACAGCAGGTACTTTGTCTTCGTGACGTAGGCGGCGGCTCGCACCTTTCCCTAAATCAGTACGGACTTCTGCGTCTAGAGTGAAAATTCCTTCAGACATGAGATAACTCCAATAAGTAAGTAATTAAGTGTAGATTTCTGCGACCAAAATCTACTATGTTCGCTAAATTAACATGCCAATATGACAAGAAAACTTGCAGCCCCATAAAAAGGGCGGCGAATATTACCATTGGCGTGGGCGGTTAACAAGAAAGATCTCTTTCGATTGTTCCAGCACTGCGTTTTATTCCCTACGTCAGTTAAAGAAGCCTAGGGCGGGGCCGTGTTACGATTACTGGGCTCTGCTTTTTCTTGTTCTGTGTTTATCGCGCGAATAGGATACGGAATAACAATACCCTCTTGGCGATAGCGTGCATGTAATGCTTTGATAAAGGCAGATTTGATGAAAAATCGATTGAAGTATTCCTCGGCCCTAAGCATCACAGTAAAGTTGATACTTGAACTGTCAAAGGTATGAAATACCACAAAGGTGTCGTAATCACTGATGCCCCATTTATGACTGTGCAAGATCTCCTTAGCCACCTCTAACGTCACGCGTTCCACGTGTTCAAGGTCGGAATCATAATGCACACCTACATCGACAGGTACTGATAATTCTTTTTCAGGGTAGTAATAATTGATCACCTTAGATTGTGACAATATGCTGTTTGGCATGACGACGATATTGTTAGGAAGCATCTTTATCCAGGTTGAACGCCATCCTATTTTCTCAACGAACCCTTGCTCACCTGAGTCGAGTTCAACAAAATCACCGACACGTATGGGTTTATCAATCACCAGTTGCACGCCAGAAAAGAAGTTCTCTAGAGTGGGCTGTAAGGCGAGCGCCACTGCAAGTGAGGTAATGCCTAGTGATGCCACAATCGGGGTAATTGATATTCCTAGCGTGCCTAAAATGACTAAGCTACCAATGCTGATAATGAGCAGTTTACTGGTACCGCGAATGATACTTTGACTATTGCGCAAAACGTCTGAGGAGTCTGCGTAACTGACGACTAGCTGGTTGCAGAATCGCTCTGCAAATACCAACAATGCAATAATAATCCCTATCTGCGCTGTGATATCTACCTGTTTGTTATATTGATCAGCTATCAACTCGTGCTTGAGTAATAAGTATTGCAGTAGGTAAATATTTAACACGAGAATAAATATACTCAGGGGTTTACTCAGTGAATTGAGCAAGATACTAGTGACGTGCCGCCCTTCGCTGCGTTTTATGCTTTGCAATTGCACCAATACGAAGCGTTTGACTAGGTACATGCCAGTAACACTGATGCTGACCAATCCGCCAACAATCAGCCAGGGGTAGGGGATGAACTGCCATACATCTTCCATAAACTTTCCACAGTCGTTTAACGGTAACTTAATGGGGCAAGTTATGTACCAAATGCAGAGACTTATGGAGCGCGGAATAAAAAACACAAAAAAGCCGCTTTAAAAGCGGCTTAATGAATCAAATTTAAGAATGAGAGCCTAATACTCAAACATCGCTGAAATAGATTCTTCATTGCTAACTCGGCGAATTGCTTCAGCAAGCATGTTTGATAAGGTCAATTGCTTCACTTTATCTAATGCCTTGATTTCAGGACTAAGGGGAATACTGTCGGTAATGATAATTTCATCGATAACAGAATCACGTAAGTTCTGTGCTGCATTGCCAGAGAAGATCGCATGGGTTGCGTAGGCGAAAACGTTTTTCGCGCCATGGGCTTTTAGTGCTTCCGCTGCTTTAGCGAGTGTGCCGCCAGTATCAATCATATCGTCAACTATGATGCAGTCGCGGTCTTGTACGTCACCGATGATATGCATGACCTGAGCAACGTTCGCTTTAGGACGACGTTTATCAATAATAGCAAGGTCAGTGTCGTTCAGCAGTTTAGCAACAGCACGAGCACGTACCACACCGCCAATATCTGGTGATACAACCACTGGGTTTTCGATATTACGACGACGCATATCGTCTAATAAAATCGGTGTACCGAAGGCGTTATCAACAGGTACATCGAAAAAGCCTTGAATTTGCTCGGCATGCAAATCAATAGTCAATACACGGTCAACGCCGACGTTTGATAAGAAATCTGCAACAACTTTTGCGGTAATAGGTACACGGGCAGAACGTACACGACGGTCTTGACGGGCATAACCAAAATAAGGAATAACCGCAGTAATACGACCTGCTGATGCACGACGAAAGGCATCGATCATTACAATCAATTCCATTAAGTTGTCATTCGTAGGCGCACATGTTGATTGAATAATAAAGACGTCTGAGCCGCGCACATTTTCATGTACTTCTACGCTGATCTCCCCATCGCTAAAGCGCCCAACACTGGCGTGACCAAGTTTGGTGTAGAGCCTATCGGCTACTTTCTGTGCAAGTTCAGGTACTGCGTTTCCAGCGAAAAGCTTCATGTCTGGCACGTTAAATTCCTCAGTGCGTAAAAGTGAAAATGGCTGGGATAGCTGGATTCGAACCAACGAATGACGGGATCAAAACCCGTTGCCTTACCACTTGGCGATATCCCAAAAATACTCTGTATTAATATAACCTTTCGCCGCGTAAATACGCGTTTTACTTGCGCTAGCTAATACTATCTAGGTGCGCTAATTTGTCATGCACAGGAGACACATCGACCCCTTTAGCGACAAAACCTGAGCAACCTGATGGTAAGTTAGCGAGTACATTTTCTGCTTCTTGGTTACTGGTAAAGACCGCAAATAAACAAGCACCTGTGCCTGTCATTCGAGACGGCGCGTATTCTAACAACCAGCGTAATGTATTTGCAACATTCTCAAAGCGATTGCAGACTAATTGCTGACAGTCATTATGGGTTTGGTCAAAATCATACTCTTGCCAAGATATAACTGGTGTATTTCTCGGCAGTTCAGGAGCGTTAAAGACTTCTGAGGTTGATACGTGGCACTGCGGAAACACTACTAAATAGTGCTTTTGAGCAAGGCTAGCAGGTGTAAGCTGCTCACCAACCCCTTGGGCAAACGCAGTGTTACCCATAACAAAAACCGGCACATCCGCACCCAGTACTAAGCCTAATTTAGCGAGTTCTGTCAGGCTTAAGTTACATTTCCATAAATAGTTAAGGGCAATTAATGTGGTGGCTGCATTCGACGAGCCGCCACCAATGCCACCGCCCATAGGCAATACTTTGCGTAATTGAATCTGACAGCCTTGTTGGCAATTTGTATGTGCTTGCAGTAAACGGGCAGCTTTAACAATCAAGTTGTCTTCATTGGCTACCCCTTCGATGGGCGTGAGTAATTCAATATCACTGTGAGGCGTGATTGAATAAGCTAACTCATCGCCTTTATCTAATAGCTGAAATAGGCTTTGTAATTTATGGTAGCCGTTAGGGTAGCGCCCGTTAATGTGCAAGAAGAGATTCAGTTTAGCGGGGCTAGGCCACCAATCTATTGTTTGATCCATTGATTTACTCTGATAAGAATTTGGTTCCCAAGCATGGGGTTATTCAGTTTTATATTATGTGGCAGCCAAATGTCGTCCACTTTTTGATAATCTTTGTAGCTTATTAGCCAACCGTTACAGTTCTCACAACGGGGAATTAATTGGTCGATGACACCGCTTTGGGCATAAATCGCCTCATCTTTAGGGGCGGCCTGGCCTTTTATCCAAAATGGAAATTGTGAGACTGGAATTTGCCAGCCGGTAATACGCCAAATAAGGTGGCTGGCATCGGTATCTTGGTAGTGCTCGCCGTCAGCGTCTAATTCAACGGAATCATCATCCCCATGCATGGACAAGATATTAATGCCTAACATGGTATTCAGTGAAAGATGGTAACTGTCTTGTATTTGTTGCCAGTTTACGTTGGCGCTGAACTTATCGTCGGGGCTTTTAAATGCCATTCGGCCTTTTAATGTCCATTGGTGAGTATTTTGTAAGCTTGCTTGATGTGCTTGGCTGTTCACCTGAATTGGGGCAGGCGGAGGAGTGGCACAGGCGCTAAGTAAAACCGCAGTAAGTATAAGTAATACGAAATGTATTGTTGAACGCACGCTCACAGCCACCATACTAGTAATATCAAAGGCGGCTATAGGAACATACATAGCAGGGTGCTTTCAATAGTTTTACCTTTTGCGTACAATGCCGCCCTGATCTGGCCTTAACACCGTTTAATGAAAAAGCTGTAATCTGCATGACCTTAATTGCCTTTGGGATTAACCATAAAACCGCACCAGTAGAATTGCGCGAAAAAGTCGCCTTTTCACCGGATGCTATGGTTGAAGCCCTTAAATCGTTAGCCCTTAATACAGGGGCCGATGAATCTGTGATTGTTTCTACCTGCAATCGAACAGAGATATACGCACAAGCAGAAAATTTGACCGGTGCTGCGTTAACAAAATGGTTAGCTGAATTTCATCAAGCTAAAGCAGATGAATTAGGCCTGAATAGTTATATTTATCAGCAAGACGATGCGATTAAACACATTATGCGTGTGGCCTGCGGATTAGATTCATTGATTTTAGGTGAACCGCAAATTCTTGGACAAGTGAAGCAAGCCTTCGTGAGTGCCAAAGACTCAGGTGTCATCAAAAGTGATTTTGAACGCTTGTTTCAGCAGACTTTTTCAGTGGCAAAACGAGTGCGCAGCGAAACAGATATCGGCTCTAACGCAGTATCTGTTGCTTATGCGTCGGTGCAATTAGCCAAGCATATATTTTCTTCACTGAAGAAAAGCAATGTATTACTTATCGGTGCCGGTGAAACCATTGAGCTTGTGGCTAAGCATATGCACGAACAAGGTGTTGAGTCACTCAGTGTCGCCAATAGAACCTTGGCCAGAGCTGAAGCGATTGCTAAACCGTTAGGAGCAAGCACTTTAACGCTGACGCAAATACCACATCACTTAAAAGACGCTGATATCGTTATTAGCTCTACCGCCAGCCAGTTGCCCATACTTGGAAAAGGGTTGGTTGAACGAGCGTTAAAAGACAGACGACATAAACCGATGTTCTTAGTTGATTTGGCGGTTCCTCGGGATATCGAGGCAGAAGTCGGCGAATTAGATGACGCATATCTATATACGGTGGATGACTTACAACAAATCGTCGAAAAAAACCTTGAGTCACGTCAACACGCTGCTTTACAAGCAGAGCAAATGATTGACCAACAAGCTCAACAATATTTGCAGTGGCGCCAAGGGCAAACGTCGATTGATGTATTACGCGATTTTCGTCAACAAAGTGAAAATCAACGGGATACACTTGTTGCTAAGGCGCTTAATCAATTAGCGGATGGCAAAGAAGCAGAACAAGTGATCAAAGAGTTGGCAAATAAACTGACGAATTCGTTAATACATGCGCCAACCAAAGCACTGAAAAAAGCTGCGATGCAGCAAGATAATAAAAATATGAGTCTATTGCAGGACGCGCTAGGATTAGCGCGCGCAAACGACTCATCTAAGTAACTTCATTTACCCCTTTAAGGCTCGCGCGAATACTCAGTATGAGCCAGCAGCTGCAATGTAAAATAAGGGGCTTACAGGAATAACATGAAAGAATCAGTTCAACGTAAATTAGAGTCGTTAACCGAACGCTTTGAAGAAGTGCAGGCGCTTGTGAGCCAGCCTGAGATTATCGCCGATCAAGACAAATATCGCGCATTGACTAAAGAGTATTCGCAACTTGAAGGTGTGGTGAAATGTTTCGCCGATTATCAAAGTGCCCAGCAAGACTTTGAGTCTGCGCAGGAAATGATGCAAGAAAGTGATCCTGAAATGCGTGAAATGGCGCAAGAGGAATACAAATCATCCAAGCTTGCTATCGAGCAGTACGAAGACGAATTGCAAATATTGTTGTTGCCCAAAGATCCTAACGATGAAAGTAACTGCTTTGTTGAAATTCGTGCTGGGGCAGGCGGTGACGAGGCGGCGATTTTCGCCGGTGATCTGTTCCGCATGTATAGCCGTTATGCTGAAGCTCGGCGCTGGAAAGTGGAAGTCGTGACGATGAACGAAGGCGATCACGGCGGTTACAAAGAAGTGATTGCCAATATCATTGGTGATGGCGCGTACGGTATCCTCAAATTTGAATCTGGTGGACACCGCGTGCAGCGAGTGCCAGAAACAGAATCTCAAGGGCGTATTCATACCTCAGCATGTACTGTCGTGGTGATGCCTGAAGTGGCTGAATCTGAAGCGATTGAAGTGAACAAAGCCGATCTTAAAATTGATACGTTTCGCGCATCAGGCGCAGGTGGTCAGCACGTTAACAAAACAGACTCGGCCATACGCATCACTCACGTTCCATCTGGCATAGTAGTAGAGTGTCAAGACGAGCGTTCGCAACATAAAAACCGCGCCAAAGCCATGGCGGTATTACAGTCGCGCTTGAATCAACTTGAAGAAGAAAAGCGTCAAGCAGAAGAAACGTCAACCAGACGAAACTTAGTGGCCAGTGGCGACCGTTCTGAGCGTATTCGTACCTATAATTTCCCTCAAGGGCGGGTAACCGACCACCGTATTAACCTCACTTTATATCGTTTAGATGATGTGGTGGCGGGGGATTTAGACGCGGTGCTTGAACCTATTCGTCAAGAGCATCAAGCTGACTTATTAGCGTCATTGTCTGACGAAGGTTAAAGCCAATGAGTACAATGTCTGCTGCTCAAGGGAAAAATAGTATCGCTGAGCAGTTAGCATTTGCTAAAGAACAGCTTAAAAATAGCGACAGCGCGGCGACGGACAGCCGGCTGCTGATGTGCCAAGTGTTACAATGCAACACAGTGTATTTAATGACTTGGCCAGAAAAACCACTCGATGCAGCGCAATTGCGTGCTTTTGAGCATCTGGTGGAAAAACGTAAACAAGGTCATCCTGTTGCGTACCTTCTTGGTTGTCGCGATTTTTGGAGTTTGCGTTTACAGGTATCACCTGCCACCTTAATTCCTCGCCCCGAAACCGAATTACTTGTCGAAACGGCGCTTGATCTCCCGCTGAATAATGAAGCCAACGTACTGGATTTAGGCACAGGTACTGGCGCAATTGCTCTTGCTTTAGCCAGTGAAAAACCAGACTGGCAGGTAGCTGGGATAGACAAAAACGCAGATGCAGTGGCTCTTGCAAAACAAAACGGTCTGGCAAATAAGCTGCCCCATGTGCGCTTCACGCAAAGTGACTGGTTTTCAAATCTCAGCGCAGCTTCATTCGATCTTATTGTGAGTAATCCACCTTACGTCGAACAAAGTAGTGTGTATTTGCAACAGGGTGATGTGCGCTTTGAGCCTGCAAGTGCGTTAACGTCTGGCGAAGACGGTTTAGACGATATTCGCTTTATTATTCCTAACGCTATTGAATACCTAGCGCCTAATGCGTGGCTGGTCTTTGAACATGGCCACCTACAAGCACAAGGCGTGCAAGCACTGTTGCGCGAAAATAGCTTCGAGCAAGTGCGTTCTGTCAGCGACTTAAATGGCCATCCCCGAGTAACACTGGGGTGCTACAAGGCTTAATTAAATCGTCGCAAGATTGCAACTATTTGAAAAGCGTACTATTTTAGACATGCATATAGAAGTACAACGAAATCAAATAAGTTATTCGCGGGAGATGCGAAGGGAAGGAATGAATGAACGACGAGTTGTTATTTGCAGATGATCATGAAGACGAAAGCGTAGAGTATCAAGGCACATGGAAGATCCTTATTGTCGATGACGAACCAGAGATCCACGCCGTCACTAAATTGGCTTTGAGTGATTTTGAATTTCAAAATAGAAACCTAGAATTCATCAGTGTATTTAACGGTGAGCAAGCAAGAGAAGTCTTGCTTAAAGAGCGAGATATCGCCGTTGTGCTGTTAGATGTTGTAATGGAAACGGACGATGCAGGGTTAAGAATTGCCGATTTTATTCGCAATGAAGCAAACAACCATTTCATTCGTATTATTTTACGTACAGGCCAACCCGGCCAAGCCCCCGAACGCGATGTCATCATTAATTATGATATCAATGACTACAAATCGAAAACCGAATTAACTGCCCAGAAGTTATTTACTGTGGTCATTGCTGCACTTCGTTCATATCGCGACATTGTCGCGATAGACGAAAATCGCATTGGGCTTGAAAAAATTATTTCTGCGTCCGCAAACTTGTTTCAAACCCATTCATTGGAAAACTTTATCCAGGGAATTGTACAACAACTCTCGTCCTTGCTCGGAGGCAGCAGAAACGCGGCTTATCTTACGTGTGCAGTGGCGGGCCCACATCCCATTGCCAATAACCAAAAACACTCTTTAGAGAATTTATTTGTCTTCACCGGGCAAGGGGAATACCAGCAAGCGGCAGGTAAGGCATTGCCTGCTGTTTTATCTGGTGAGCATTTGGAAGCTTGCCGAGTTGCACTCATTGATAAAACCTTGGTTTATGCAGATGAGTATCTTGTGGCGTATTGTGACAGTAATACCAGTTGTGGCTCTTTATTATATTTATCTGGCTTACCAAAACGATTAACAGATGGTCAAAAAACGTTAGTCGAAATGTTCTCGAAAAATGTGCAAATTGCGTTCGACAATATCATGCTGACAAAAGACATCGAAGATACTCAGCGAGAAGTGATAGAGCGCTTGAGCCAATCGACCGAAGGCAATGAAATTAATGAGCACTATATTTTTCGTACAGTAAAAGCGTGTCGTATCCTAGGCAAAGCACTTGGCCTTGACGACATCCAGCTAAACTTACTGACCTCTGCTGCGCCATTGCATAATGTAGGGAATTTATGCTCGCCCACTCGCGCATTGTATAAGCAAGACAGCTTGTCTCCTGAAGATGTGCAGTTAATTGAACGGCATACTGAGTTTGGCTATCAATTACTCAAAGGCTCAAACCGGCCCTTGATTAAAGTCGCTGCGATTATTGCCAAAGAGCATCATGAATACTGGAATGGTCAAGGTTATCCAGATGGTCTGCAAGGGGAGAATATACATTTATATTCGCGAATTGTTGCGGTTGCCGTTGCGTACACGATACTGCGCAGTGAGACAGCTGAAAACCAAGCTTGGTCTGTGCAAAAAACGCTCGAACACATGCAGGCGCGCAGCGCAATTCAGTTCGATCCCAACATTGTCGCTATGCTAACAGACCATATTGGAAAAATTGAGGATGATACCCTAGATTGGGTGCGTTAATATGCGCCCCCATTTAGGTATAATTCGCATTGTCTGCATAGCTGCACGCGAATAGCCAATCGTTTACTTTTAAAGGACCTCTAATGTACACAGCCGTAAAACACATTCATTTGACCTGTATTGCCTTAAGTGTGCTGTTATTTATCATGCGCTTTATCTGGACCATGACCCAATCGAGCATGCTTCAGAAAAAGTGGGTGAAGATAACGCCGCACATTGTTGATACTTTACTTATTTTAAGTGCGGCTACTTTATGTGTGCTCATCAGCCAATATCCATTTGTCACCCCTTGGGTCACAGAAAAATTAGTCGGTTTGTTTATGTACGTCTTTATGGTGGCGCTTGCCCTTAAAATGGCGCGTACTAACTTTATGCGCGTAATCGGCTTTATCGGCGCGTTAAGCTGGATCGCTTTCACTGCTTTGGTCGCTATCAGTAAGCAACCTATCTTATTTGTATAATCTTTCCTATGTAAGCTTGCGTTTGATTTTACTAAAGCCATATTGCCTAAGCCGTACTTAGGCAATATTTCTCTTAAATTCAAACGCCGCTAAAATATACCCACATTTGATATCAAGAAAGTGCCGAGCTTTCCGATAAAATAAACAGGTTTAGGAAAAGGTCATATCTCGGTGCAGTCACTAGAGCAAGCAATTCAAAGCAACCAACTCTTATGTGCTGGCTTATTAGCCAGCCGCCACAGTGTTGGGGTTGATACGGATATCTCAGATTGCTTACAACAACTTGATCGTTGGGCAAGACAAGCGCAAATACACGCACACATATCACAGCCTGATCATAGTGCGTTTTTACGTTTACTGACGTTCTTTTATCAAGAGTTAGCGTTTACTGGTGCCCACGACAGTGCAGATACCTGTCAACCGAACTTATTACATGAAGTCTTCGCCTACAGAAATGGTACTCCGGTTACCCTAGCCGTTATTTTGAGTCATGTTGCTCAACGACTTGGTTTTAATGCCCGTTGTGTTAACTTTCCTGGGCACTTTTTAGTGCGTTGTGACATTGTCTGTAAAGAAGACAAAGCCTTGCCTGACTCCTTCGCATTGTCTACTGCGCTTAGTCAGGCGCATTGTCATAAAACAAGTAATACAGAGCACAAGCAAACACACAGTGTTATCGTTGACCCCATTAACGGTCACCTTTTAAGTGTTGATGTATTGAAGCAAAAGTACTTTAGCGTGATTGAAGACATTGATAATGAATGCATGCCTAAAGAAGCGCTAGACCCCGCGAGTAACGACGAGGTCTTGGTGCATATGCTGCATCAAGTGAAGTCATCGCTGATTAATGCCAAGCGCTATGAACATGCGCTGCGCAGTATCGATTTGTTGATCCACCTTTGCCCAAATAATCCTTATGAGCGGCGGGATAGGGGGGTATTGTTACACGAGTTAGATTGCCCGCAATTAGCCATTGTCGATTACCAATATTTCATTCGTCAATGTCCTCAAGACCCAGCTGCTAGTTTATTAGCACAGCAGGTTAAACATATGGATATCACTCCGCCTGTAATGCATTAATGAGCCTCTTAGGCTCATTTAATCGACCTTTAATTAAGCTAATACGTCATAAATTGCCTGAGTTAATTGGCTTAATTCCTTAGGCTGAATAATGTAGGGTGGCATAATGTAAACCAGCTTGCCAAAAGGGCGGATCCACACGCCTGCTGCCACAAATTTACGTTGTAACGTGGCAACATCAACCGCTGATTTACATTCTACTACGCCAATTGCACCTAACACCCGCACATCAGCGACCGCTTCTAGTTCACTGCACCTACTTAATTGCTCTGTTAATTGCCGTTCAATATTTGCCACCTGTTGTTGCCACTCCCCTGTGGCGATAATATCTAAGCTAGCATTGGCAATAGCACAGGCTAACGGATTACCCATGTAAGTTGGGCCATGCATAAATACCCCAGGGCTACCTTGGCAGATACCCTGAGCCACATCTTCCGTACAGATAGTCGCAGCAAGGGTGACATAACCGCCTGTTAAGGCTTTCCCTACACACATAATGTCTGGGCTAATATCTGCATGTTCGCAAGCAAATAATTTGCCGGTGCGGCCAAACCCTGTCGCAATCTCATCGCATATCAACAGTAAGCCATAATCGTCACAGATTTGACGTGCACGTTTTAGATATTCAGGATGATAAATACGCATGCCCCCGGCGTTTTGCACGACAGGTTCTAATACCAGCGCAGCTAACTCATTGTGATGTCGTTGAATCAATTCTTCTAACGGCGCAATGTCATCTTCGTTCCAAGTTTGTGCAAAGCGTGTTTGTGGCGCAGGAGCAAAAATTTGCTGGGCGAGGGCATCAGTAAACAGTGAATGCATACCGTTTACGGGATCGCATACTGACATAGCGGCAAAGGTATCTCCGTGATAGCCATTTCGCGGGGTAATAAATTTATGCTTATTTGGGCTGCCCTGACACGCCCAATATTGCAGTGCCATCTTCATGGCGACTTCCACCGATACCGAGCCAGAATCCGCTAAAAAAACACGTTCTAACCCCGAGGGCGTCATCTCAATTAATTTACGGCAAACATCAATGGCGGGTTGATGGGTAAGGCCGCCAAACATAACGTGTGAGAACTTATCGATTTGCACTTTTGCGGCTTGATTTAATTCAGGGCGGTTGTAGCCGTGGATGGCAGTCCACCATGATGAGCAGCCATCAATAAGTGCTTCACCTGTGGCTAAATGAATATGTACACCTTGGGCGCCTGACACTTGATAACAAGGCAATGGATCAAGTGCTGACGTGTAGGGGTGCCAAATATGTTGTTGGTCGAAGGCGAGATTTGCCTGAATTGAATCGTTCAAAAAACACTCACTTGTAAAGTTTTGATTTTAATTTAAGTTGACAATACGTCAAGCGGACTTAGACTAAGCGCGAACTATTATGATGTAAAGGACCAAGTATGTCAGTCAGTGTCAATCAGCCTCTGAGCACCAGCGCCAGTGAAATACGCCATGATTGGGCGTTAGATGAAGTAAATGCATTGTTCGCCATGCCTTTTAACGATTTATTATTCAAAGCACAGTGCGTACACAGAGCGCATTTCGACCCGAACTACGTACAAGTGAGCACTTTGCTGTCGATTAAGACCGGTGCATGTCCAGAAGATTGTAAATACTGCCCACAAAGCGCCCGCTATGATACCGGCCTTGAAAAAGAACGCTTAATGGAAATTGAGAAAGTCATTCAGCGCGCGCGTGAAGCAAAAGCTGCCGGCTCTACACGTTTTTGCATGGGCGCCGCTTGGCGTAACCCAAAAGAACGCGACATGCCTTATGTTACCGACATGGTGCGTGAAGTGAAAAAGCTGGGTTTAGAAACCTGTATGACATTAGGCATGCTAACACGTGACCAAGCAATCGCGTTAAAACAAGCTGGCCTTGATTATTACAATCACAACTTGGATACCTCACCTGAGTTTTACGGTGACATTATCACCACGCGCACCTATCAAGACCGTTTGAATACCTTGGATGCGGTGCGTGAAGCAGGTATGAATGTATGCTCTGGGGGCATAGTCGGTATGGGGGAAACAGGTTCAGATCGTAGCGGTTTATTGATGCAGCTCGCTAATTTAGAGCATCATCCTGAAAGTGTACCTATTAACATGCTAGTGAAGGTTAAAGGCACACCCATGGAAAATGTTGAAGATTTAGATTATTTTGAGTTTATTCGTACTATTGCGGTGGCGCGTATTATGATGCCAAAGTCTTTTGTACGTTTATCGGCAGGACGTGAAGCCATGAACGAACAGATGCAAGCAATGTGTTTTATGGCTGGCGCAAACTCGATTTTTTACGGTTGTAAGCTATTGACCACATCAAACCCTGATACACATGAAGATGTTATGTTATTCAAGAAACTAGGCATTAACGCGAAGCAAACCCGTGAATACTCAGATGAAGCCCATCAAGCAGCTTTACTAGAAGAGATTCAAAGCACTGAAGCTCCTTATAGCGCTGAGGCTCCTCATAACGCTGAAGCTCCTCATAACGCTGAAGCTCCTAAAACCGCTGAGTTGTTTTACGATGCTACCCAGAAAAAGCCTGAGACAGTAGCAGGTTAATGGCGTTTGATTTTATTCAGGCCGCGCTAGCTGCGCGGCGCAAAGACACGTTATTTAGGCAGGTCACTACGTTGGACTCTGCTGTCGGTGCGTTAATCGAAGTAGAAGGCCAGCACTATTTAAACTTTTCAAGTAACGATTACCTTGGCATGCGCCAATCAAGCGCGGTGATGCAAGGCTGGGTAGACGGAATTGGTCAGTTTGGTGGCGGCAGCGGCGCCTCACCTTTGGTGACTGGGCATACCCAAGCGCACCAAGCACTGCAAGATAGCCTAGCACAAGGGCTAGAGCGCGAAGCTGTGTTGTTATTTAATTCTGGTTTTGCAGCAAATCAAGCGGTGTGTCAGGCCTTATTTCAAGCTCAGCCTTCAATGCTAGGCGAAAAAAGAGACGGCTATATACTGGCCGATAAGCTTATGCACGCTTCGTTGCTTGATGGAGCAATGGGCTGCGATGCGACTTTACGCCGCTTTGCCCATAATGACTGCACGCATTTACACACCCAGTTGAATAAAATCCTTGGCGCTGAATCACGTTGCGAAGTAACACAAGCTGATGTATTGGTGGTCACTGAAGGCGTGTTCAGCATGGATGGTGACCAAGCGCCACTTACTGATTTATCCGCGTTGAGCAAGCAGCATGATGCGTGGTTGATGGTGGACGATGCACATGGCTTTGGCGTTTTAGGTGACACAGGAATGGGAGCACTAGAACAAGCAGGTTTGAGTGACCAAGACGTTCCTATATTAATGGCCACGTTTGGTAAAGCAGTAGGCACTGCGGGGGCATTCGTTGCTGGCAGCCAAGACTTGATTGACTACCTAACTAATTTTGCCAAGCATTATATATATAGTACTGCTATGCCACCGGCTCAGGCTGTTGCTACTTTGGCCAGTCTGCAAGCGATTCAGCAGAGCGATCAACGTGCGTTGCTACAAGAGAATATTGAGACCTTTCGCCAATTAGCCGAAGCGGCAGGCTTAACGTTAAGCCCTTCAACAACTGCCATTCAACCGATAATAGTCGGTTGTCCCAAAAAGACTACAGCCCTAAGTCAACGCCTGCGCAAAATGGGGTTGTGGGTCAGCGCGATACGTTCGCCGACTGTACCAAAAGGAACAGATCGATTGCGGATTGCCCTAAGTGCATCTCATCACAAACAAGATATTCAGGCTTTAGTTGATGGGTTGACGCTCGCATTGGGGGAGTTACGCAGTGACAATTGAAGTTGTGCGTTATGAAGAAACCGCATCAAATGCGCCTATTATAAAACCTCTTAAACGCAAGAGCGCGTCGCTGCCGGTTAGCAGTGAACAACAGCTGAAATCCAGAATTGCAAAACAGTTTAGCCGCGCGGCAACGCGTTACGATGCGGCTGCACAAGTCCAAATTGATATTGCCAATGATGCACTGGCGATGTTTGTTAATAAGGGCTATCAAAGCGCGGCCCAACTGTCTGAGCATATACTCGATATCGGGTGCGGGACGGGGCGTGTGACCCGTCAATTAGCGAATATAAACAACCTACAAACACCCCGTATTTTGGCCATGGATATTGCGCTTGGCATGCTGGTGCACGCTAAAAAACAAGCGGGGAGCACGACTAAATTTACTAATATCAGTTGGTTACAAGGGGATGCCGAGCACTTACCACTAAGCAACAATAAAGCCAGTGCAGTGTTTTCCTCAATGGCATTACAATGGTGTAAAAATAGTCGTCAAGTGTGCAGTGAGATTCATCGTGTATTGGCCCCTGGCGCTGGTGGAGTGCTGGCGATCATGTGTAAAGGCTCAATGTATGAACTAGATACGTGCTGGCAGCAGGTAGACAGCACACGCAATATTAATCAATTTACTTGCGCTGAAACGTGGGCGCGTGATGCTAAAACGGCTGGATTGCAGGTCAAAGTACAGCAAAGAAATTACGTGACTCGGCATTTAGATGTACGAGCGTTACTCGGCTCAATAAAGCAAATTGGTGCTAATGTAATTACCAGCAATAAACAGCAAAAAGCCATTAGTCGCCATACCCTTAGTTCGCTCGAGCAGTGTTATCAGCAAACATTTGGTAGTGCTGAAGGATTACCCTTAACCTACAGTGTTTGTTTTTTAACGCTCACCAAACCCGTTAACTAACGCTGGCTAAGCTGCACCATGTCATTACGTTAATTCAGCCTAATATTCCAACTGCCATTTATGAATCAAAGCAATATAGTAAGGAAGGCGCATGCCACGAATTGATACCCAACCGTCACAGGGGCAACAGGCTTTTTTTGTCACAGGCACAGATACAGAGGTGGGAAAAACCTTTGTTAGTTGTGCGCTGTTAGCGGCATGCGCTGACGCGGGCTTTTCCACGGCTGCATACAAACCGGTCTCAGCGGGTTGTGAGGTAACCCCCAATGGACTTAGAAATGAAGATGCATTGCAATTACAACAGGCGAGTAACATGGCACTTGCTTATAACGAAGTGAATCCTATTGCGTTTGAAGAGCCAATCGCACCACATCTTGCCTGTGCGAACCTTGTAGCCATGGGCAAAGCGCAACCTATTGAGCTTTTGTCTATCCATAGGGGATTTTCTGCTTTAGCGGCTAAGCAAAGCGATGTGCTTTTGGTTGAAGGGGCAGGAGGCTGGCGCTTACCTTTGGGGCAAAATAACAATGGCCAAGAACAGTTTTTGTCAGACTTTGCTATCGCAGAAAAACTGCCTGTTATTTTGGTGGTAGGCATGCGTTTGGGTTGTATTAATCATGCATTGTTAACTGCGCAAGCAATAGAGCAGGACGGCTTGAAAATCGCGGGGTGGGTGGCGAATATGCTCGAGCCAGATATGCCGTTTTTAGAAGAAAACATCCAAAGTCTTCAACATTTACTCACTGCGCCATTGCTTGCTCGCATACCCAAAGCACACTCCCCCGAGAGTGTAAAAACAAGTTTTGAGCTGCAACAGCTTGGACTTATAAAGTGATTTTATTTCAAGGCTGGTATAAATATTGGCCACTAAATAGGTTGTAGCTCGTCAACGGCGACATTGCCTTTTATAGCAAAAGACTAATTGGCAATACACTTTGCTGCTGTACCTTGATGTCATTCTCATTATTGGTTTTAGGTAACATTCACCTCTTTGAGCCTGCTCAATCCAATAAGCATTTCTTTTAATCGACTATTAATTGCATCCGAATAGAGACCATAGGCGTTAACTAGGTTAAGGCATGCACGACTTATCACGCATGTTATGAGTTTTTAGACTTTGTGTTCTGAAATATAAAAACGTTACACGCAAAAAAATGGAATGAATATGGATATATTTTTTAAGTCGGCAATCGCGACCACGTTAACTGCTTGTTTACTAACGAATATAGAGACTGCTCATGCTAATGACGAGCTTGAACAAATCACTGTTAAGGGGCGCTCTACTAATCTGATAGGATCGGCTATTTCCGCCTCAGAGGGTTTTGTCGGACAAGAGGAAATTGAGGTACGGCCACTGCTACGCACTGGTGAACTAATGGAGCTCGTGCCGGGCATGGTTGCTACTCAGCATAGTGGAAGTGGTAAAGCGAATCAGTATTTCCTACGTGGCTTTAATCTTGATCACGGCACTGACTTTGCGACTTTTGTGGATGGCATGCCAGTGAATATGCGTACCCATGGCCACGGCCAAGGTTACACAGATTTAAATTTCATTATTCCTGAGCTCGTAGAAACGTTGGCTTATAAGAAAGGCCCTTATTTTACCGAAGTAGGGGACTTCTCAGGAGCAGGCAGCGCATTTTTCAGTACGCCAAATACCTTAGAAACCGGTATGGCTAGTTTAACCTTAGGGGAAAATGACTATACGCGCCTTTTAGTGGCTGATAGTGTTGAAAAGGTTGCAAACGGGAGTTTGTTGTACGCAGTAGAAAAGCAAATATATCAAGGGCCATGGCATGATATTGATGAAGACGTAAGTAAAATAAACGGCTTGATTAAACACTCACAAAAGCTCAGTGATGGAATACTGTCGTTTACGCTTATGGCTTATGACAACAGCTGGAATAGCGCTGACCAAATACCGCAACGGGCCATTACTAACGGGAATATAGATGAACTTGGCTCGATTGATACATCGCTCGGCGGGGATTCGAGTCGCTATAGCGCAAGTGCCGCCTGGGATTCAGCGCACGCGTCGCTTACGGCGTATTTTATTGAATATGATCTCAACTTGTTTTCTAACTTTACCTACTTTCTTGATGATCCTATTAATGGTGATCAGTTTGAACAGGTTGATGAACGTAAAGTGTATGGCGCCCAGGGGCACTATCATTTCGCCCATAAGCAGTCTCGCACTACGTTAGGTTTTGAAACCCGAATAGATGATATTCAAGAAGTGGGTTTGTATAAAACCACCGAGCGTGTCAGGCGAGGCACGGTTCGAAGTGATGAGGTAACACAAAGCAGTGCCGCCCTATATGTGCGAAACACCTTCGATATAACCCCTAAGCTACGCAGCAACATTGGCATTCGTTATGACTATTTTGATTTCGATGTGGCAAGTTTAATCGACCTAAACATTAACAATGTCAATTTGAACGACAATAATGGTTCGCACAATGAGGGCTTGGTTTCTGTTAAAGGCAGTATTACTTATCAAATCAATGATCTGTTTGAAGTGTACATGGCCGCAGGGCAGGGCTTTCACTCCAATGACGCCAGAGGAACCACCACCAAAGTTGATCCAAACAGTGGAGAATCGACCACCCCAGTTGATGCGCTGGTTCGCTCTGATGGTGCCGAGCTAGGTATACGAGTCGATTTAGATGATAGTGTTAACGCATCATTGGCTTTGTGGCAGTTGTCGCTAGACAGTGAGTTGTTATTCGTCGGTGATGCAGGTAATACCGAGGCGAGTCGTCCGAGTAAACGCCAAGGTCTGGAGTTGACTGCATATTATCGAATGACGGATAACCTCTCCTTTGACCTAGAGTATTCTATGACCGACTCTGAATTCTCAGCTCCCCGACCCGAGGGAGCGCATATACCTGGGGCGATCGACCAAGTACTACAAATGGGTGTCAGTGCGTCTTTTAGTGACACTGGCTACGGCAGCATCCGTGTTCGGCATTTTGGCGAGCGTCCTTTGATTGAAGATAATAGCGTGCAATCTGACGCCTCTACCGTAGTTAACGCTTTGCTTGGTAAACGTTGGGGGGCGTACGAATTAAAACTGGAAGTGCTTAATGTCTTTGATAGTGATGCCCACGACATAGATTACTTCTATGCATCGCGATTGCCCGGTGAAGCAAGCCAAGGAGTAGAAGACATTCATTATCACATCATAGAGCCACGCACATATCGAGTGACAGTCGGCTTTCGTTTTTAACACTGTATCGTTTTAACACTATATCGTTTTAACAATGGTGTTGATTGCAGTGGCAGTTAAAACTGCTGTTAAATTAAAGGGGAGATATAAGAGTGACCTGTCGCGCGGCTTTATTTACTATTTGATATAAGGTTTGGTTTAGGCCTGATTAAGCGGCTTCTTTTAAAGTGAGCCCAAGAAACAAAAACTATAATAGCCGCAGGGAGAATACCTCTGCGGCCAAACACAACGCCGGTTACTTGGCTTTCTTAAGTTGTTTTTTCAACTTCTTCACTTTGCCTTCTTGCTTAGCAATTTTAGCTTTACGGTTCTTAATTTCTTTCTTTAACGCTTTAGCATTTGATTTTGCCATTTAAATATTCCTTGTAATTAATTTAATAATGTCATGTGAGCGCCCGTTAGTCTTCTGCAGAAGGACGGTTATGCTCATCAATGAACTGACGGATAAATCTGCGTACTTCTCGGGCTGCACTGGTATCAAGTTCTTCGCATAAGTCTACAAACTCAGCACGTTCTTGATCGTTAATGCGGACAATTAACTGACTATTTTTCTTCTTTGCTTTTTTAGCACTCAAAGGATTGCCCAACCGAATCTTGATCTATCAGCGTTAACTGTATATCAAATGAGTATCGAATGTATATACATTGTTGGTTTTTTTATGTGTTAAATTTATCTTTCTAAGCAAATAGCGATGCTTTTTCAATAAAATTTTGAAAATGTTTCGCTTAAACAACACTTTTTCTACCCGTTATCTGATTTACAATGTCGCCGTTAATTTCAAACAAACCTGTTAATTGGAGAGTGTGATGAAAGCCATTGGTTATACGCAGCCTAGCGAAACAGTTGCCGCTGATTCCCTGCAAGAATATGAGGTCGATATACCTGTTGCGACTGCCAGAGACTTATTAGTTGAAGTCAAAGCCGTATCAGTAAACCCAGTGGATACTAAGCTGCGCGGCAGAATAAACCCCGCGCCTAACATGAAAATACTGGGATATGATGCGGTTGGGACAGTAAAAGCGGTAGGGGATAACGTGAGCCTGTTTAAGGTGGGTGATCGGGTATTTTATGCGGGTGATATGACGCGCCAAGGGAGTAATGCGCAATATCAATTGGTTGATGAACGTATTGTTGGCTTCGCCCCTAAATCGATATCAGATGCACAAGCAGCCGCTTTGCCCTTAACAGCCGTGACAGCATGGGAACTATTGTTTGATCGCTTGCAACTTGATAATGACAGCACGCAGAGCTTGTTGGTTATTGGTGCTGCAGGGGGCGTCGGTTCCATTTTGCTACAACTAGCCAAGCAACTAACCAATGTTACTATTATTGCTACCGCCTCACGGGATAAAAGCGCCGACTGGGTCCGTAAGCTAGGCGCTGATCATGTGATCAATCATCATAAACCCATGGCACAGCAACTGACTGCCCTTGGTTTTGATAGTGTTGATAATATTGTCAGTTTAACCAATACCGATCAGCACTTTGCGCAAATCGTTGACTGCATTACACCTCAAGGTAAGTTTGCGTTAATTGACGACCCAGCGTCATTAAATGTGGTGGCGTTGAAACGTAAAAGCGTGTCGTTGCATTGGGAGTTTATGTTTACCCGATCACTGTTTACTACAACGGATATGCAAACACAGCATGACATACTGAATCAAGTATCCGAGCTTATTGATAATGGCACTTTGATCACAACCCTAGGAGAAGAATTGGGCAAAATTAACCTAGCGAATCTGCTTAAAGCCCATGAAATACTGGAGTCACAAACGGCTGTGGGCAAACTGGTTTTAAGCGGTTTTTAATCTGTGTGGCGGTTTCTGCTTGCCGCTGAGTCAATGTGAAATGGGTTGACTGTTTTGCCGGTCACTACCGTCAATGGGTTAAATGTATGCCTTGCAATAGTCATTCATCAAAAACGAACTGAGAAATTATATGATGTTAACGGTTAATTCATTGGTTGAATTACGCACAAAACTAACTGCGCTTACGTTGCTCAGCGCCGCGATTTTATCTTCAAATATTGCCGTGGCGCAAACGCAACCAGCAACTGAAACTCATACTCAACAAGAGATAAGTCACGAGCTTGAAACATACGCAACCTTTGGGGAGACGACCCCGCCTGGTAATATCGCGATTGGCGCCGATGGCCGCAAATTTCTAAGTGTGCATGGTTTTTACGGCCAACCCACAAAAGTGGTTGAGTTGTTTAATGACGGCTCCGTGAAGCCCTACCCAAATGAAGAATGGGCGACTAAACCGGGCGAAAATAAGCTAGGACTTTACGATGTATTGGGTTTGAATGTGGATCAAAACGGTATCTTGTGGATGCTTGATACCTCAGGAGACGACCACGCAGGGCGCATTGTAGGTTGGAATACACGCTCAGAATCGTTAGAAAAAATCATTTATATTGCCAAACCCATGATCAATCCCGGGTCGTTTTTAAATGATTTAGCGATTGATTCAAAACATGGAAAAATCTATATAGCTGATACGGCGGCGAACCAACGCGCAGCTATTATAGTGGCCGATATAAAAACGGGCCTAGTAAGGCGCGTGTTAGAAGGGAGCGAATTTACCCAAGCCGAAGATATTGATATGACGATTGAAGATAGGGCGGTAACCTTAGGTGGCCAACCAGTGCGTTTAGGGGTAAACCCTATTACGATTGATCCAGAATCAAACTGGTTATATTTCGGCGCTATGTCAGGCACAGCCATTTATCGCATAAAAACAGCTGACTTAATCGATACAACACTAGATGCCCCAGCGCTTGAAGACAAAATACAGCGTTATGGCGATAAGTCGCTTTCGGATGGAATTACTATAGACGGCGGCGGTAACGTATATGTGACATCGGTGACTAAAGGGGCGATTGAAGTGACGAGCCCTGCAGGAAAAAGCCGTACCTTGTATAAAGATCAACGTATCGTGTGGCCTGATGGCTTTGCGTATGGCCCTGATGATTATATTTATTTTACCGTAAACGAACTGCATCGCTCCCCCGTGTTAAATGGCGGTGATAATGCCAGTCAGGGTGAATTTAAAGTCATGCGTTTTCCCGCGTTAAGTAAAGGCAAGGCGGGGCGTTAGTAATACAGGTCGCATGAAAATTTAATATTTCACTTATACCAATTCCACTAAATTTTCGCTGAGAGGATAATTATTTACTGGAACTGGAATTGATATCAATGGAACGAAAAGCGTTATGCTTACTCTGAATCGGGGTACATAACGCTTTTTATTTTACCGGGGAGTATTTTACCGAGAAGTATTTTACTGGGGAGTATTTTTCGTGAACCATTATCTGCGCCTTATCTAGTGCGCTACATCTTTCACGCAGCACTGAGTGTGTTTTAAACCCGCGCTGCAAAAAAAGGAGAAACAATGACCACCCTTAAACAACAAACTGATGCACAAATAGAGAAATCACGCCAAGCTAAACCTGAGTTTATGCAATCAATGGATGAGCTTATGGCAAAAGCCCATGAGTTTGAACAAGGCAGTGACGCGATTGACGTTGGCCAGCAAGCACCCAAATTCACCTTGCCAAGTGCGCAAGGTCAGCACGTATCGTTAACCGAATTATGTGCTAAAGGGCCAGTGGTCGTTACTTTTTATCGAGGCGATTGGTGCCCCTACTGTAATTTGCAATTACGTGCTTTGCAGTCAGTACTAGACGACATTCACGCTGCGGGAGCAGAGCTAGTTGCGATAAGTCCTCAAGTGCCTGACGATAGCTTGAGTGAAAGCGAAATCAGTCAGTTAGCGTTTAACGTGTTATCAGATCAAGATGCGCAAGTTGCGGCATCTTACGGCGTAGCGTGGGAAGTGCCAGAGCTTATTTTGCAGCACATGCGCAAAGATCGTGGCTTAGACTTGGCCAACATTAATAATGGCAATGGAAGTGTGCTGCCTATACCAGCGACCTTTGTACTGAACGCACAGGGCGAGGTCATTTGGCGGTTCGTTGATGTGGACTACCGTACCCGTGCTGAACCAGCGGACATCATTGCTGCCTTACAAGCCGATCAAGACAAATAATATTGCTTATTTCACCCTTATTTTACTTTGTTTAACGCGCTATCTTTTTCAGCCAGAAAAGATAGCGAAGGGTCTGCCAATAACGCCTTTGCAAAAATGGGATAGAGCGTAATCAGCATTGTTCCGTTTTTATGAAGTGTGTGAACGCCAGCATCGTTAGAATATTCAACCTATTGACCTTGTTCAGTTTTTCTACAAAGCTGACAAGGTTATATCACCAATCAATAGTGGTTTTATAAACAGTATTTTTGCTACACTTGGGCATCAATTTCCTGAGTGAAGTTAGCTATGTTGCATCTGGTGCAGTCAAATAAAATGGAAAGCCTTGCTGCCTATCTGATCGGTTGGTTAGGTGAGCGTAAAAGTTCGCTAGAAAGCATCTTCTCCCCGGATGTGGTGCTAGTGCAAAGCCCAGGTATGGCCCAGTGGCTAAAAATAGAAATTGCGCAAGCGCTGGGTATTTCGGCTAATATCGAGTTTCCGCTCCCCTCTAGTTACATATGGCAATTGTACAAAAGCCACGTTAATGATTTACCCGAACAGTCAGCTTTTACCAAAGACAACATGACATGGAAACTCATGAGCATTCTGCCGAGCATGAGTGAGCAGACAGAGTTTGCCAGCATTGCCCAATATCTTGATGAGCAACAACCATTAAAGCTTTATCAATTATGCCAAAAAATAGCGGATATTTACGATCAGTATTTGGTTTATCGCCCTGAATGGATCCTCGCATGGGAAAAGGGTGAAAACACCTTAGACGACACAGATGTAGACGCCCAACCTTGGCAGCCTATTTTATGGCGGGCGTTGGTTGCATATGCCAAAGAGCTGGCAGAGTCCCCTTATCATAGGGCGAACTTACATACGCGTTTATTGCAGGAACTTGAGCAGTCGCCTAGCACTAATGCGTCTCTTAAACCCTTATTTGTGTTTGGTTTGTCAGCTATGCCAGTGCAGCAATTGGAAATATTTTCAGCACTGGCAAAAAACCGCGACGTGATCATATTCTGGTTTAACCCCAGCGCCCATTATTGGGGGGATATCGTTGACAACAAACAAGTGCTGCAAGCCAAATTGCAAAGTTTATTAGTCCAAGCAAACGAGGCTGAGCAGGGCGGTCTAAGCGGTGTGGACGATTACCTGCTGGTGGGGAACCCTTTGTTAGCGTCTTGGGGGAAACAAGGGCGAGATTACCAAGACATGATCCTCGCATTAGAGGTAGAGCTGCATGATGCTTTTATTGAGCAAGAGCCTCATAGTTTGCTTGAGCATCTACAACATGAAGTATTAGCCTTAACCCATCGCGGGGCGATGGAGCCGTTGTCTGCACAAGAGCTACTATCGAACGGTGAGCAGTATCCGAAAATTCCAATCGACAATGACGATATGACACTGCAAGTGCACGCCTGCCATTCCGCAGTGCGTGAACTTGAAGTTTTACATGACCAGCTATTACACCTTTTCGCCCAGAACCCTGAATTACATCCCGGCGATGTGATAGTCATGATGCCCGACGTGGCAAGCTATGCACCCATTATTGACGGTATATTTGGTGGAACTGATAAAGGGCTTTCGATCCCGTACGCGATTTCAGATCGCAACGCACAACAGGAATCGCCATTACTAAATAGCTTTATACAGCTAATGTCATTGCATCAAAGTCGTATCGGGTTGTCTGACGTGTTGGCCTTGTGTGAAGTGCCTGCGGTGCAACGTAAATTTGATATTTCCCCGGAGGAGTTTGATTTACTCAGCGTTTGGCTTGCAGAAGCAGGTGTGCGCTGGGGCTGGGATGGGCAAGATAAAACCCGGTGGTCACTACCAAATGAGCCACAAAATACCTGGTTATTCGGTTTACAGCGCTTACTTGCCGGATACGCCATGGGCGGCCAAAGTATGTTTGATGATGCCCACGGGCAAATTGCCCCTTACGAGCAAATTGAAGGGCAGCATGTGGTCGCATTAGGAAAGTTTTATATGTTTAGCCAAGCGCTAGGCAATGCACTGGCGTTTTGTCAACGTTCAGACAGTCTCATAGCAAAAATTGAAGATGCTTTGCAACTCATCGATGCTCTGTATTTGCCCGACGACGATGACCAAACTTATATTTTACAATTGCGCCAATCGTTGCAGCAAATGACCCTCCATGGGCATCAGTTTGAGGGCGATATTGTGCATGATGTCTTTCTGGCTGAGCTTGAACAAAGTTTGTCCAGTAAAGGGGTAGGGCAACGGTTTTTAGCAGGCTATGTTAATTTTTGCACCCTGATGCCGATGCGCAGCGTGCCCTTTAAAGTGGTGTGCTTGTTAGGGCTAAATGACGGGGATTACCCAAGGCAAGTTGTACCCGTAGGCTTTGACTTAATGCGCATAGGCAAAGCGCGACGAGGAGACCGTTCACGAAGATTAGACGACAGGTACTTATTTCTTGAGGCAATATTATCAGCGCGTAAACGTTTGTATTTAAGTTTTCAGGGCTATAGTGCCAAAGACAACTCCGAGCGTAGCCCATCCATTTTGCTCAGCGAGTTACTTGAATATACAGAGCAAACCTTCTGCTTAGCGGGGGATGACGTACTGCCTGTTAAGGATTGCGCAGAAAATTTACTGCAACATTTGTATCACGAGCACGCCTTACAACCGTTTAACCCAGTGTATTTCACCCCAGACACAACAACGGGTATTGCCAATAGCTTTCAAACGCATTGGTTAGCCCTGGCTCAGCAGTTGAGTGAGGGAACATTTCATGCTGACAAAGAGGTCGATTTCTGTTCCGCGCCGCTTAAGGTACTACCTGAACACAGCCAAACATCGGCTGTGGAATTAGACGAGCTGTTGGCGTTTTTTAGTAATCCGGCCAAAGCGTTTTTCACCCAACGTTGGCAAACTCGATTAACCCGTATTTACGAGGCGCAAAGCGATGACGAGCCATTTGAGTTAGATGCGCTCGCGCGCTACATACTCAATGAACGATTTGTGGTGACCCAACAAGAGGATTGGACAACACGCCTACGGGCAGAAGGAAAGTTGCCCACGGGGAATATTGCCGATATTAGCTTGCAGCCAGTTTACAAGCAGTCACAAGCGTTACTCGATGCGATTGTCGAGGTCATCGGTGGCCCACTAGACGAGGTGCCAGCGCAGCGAGTAGAGATAAACTTTACCTTGAATGATCTTCTGGCTATGTCAACCGATGGAACGAAAGTCAAAATCGATGATGAGGTGCATGCTAGCGCACAAAACCCGGGCGCAGCAACAACGCAAAGTATGCAAATAACGGGCTGGGTAAACACACTCTACGGCGGCAATTTAGTACTTTGGCGAGCGGGGAAAGTCAAAGGGAACAACGTATTACACTTGTGGTTAACTTGGCTAGCCCTATGTGCCAACGGTAGTGTGGCCAAGCCCCAACGCGCCTATTTTATCGGTGTAGATGACAAAGCGCCTTTTAGTATTGAAGCTATCGGCATGGCTGAGGCGAAAACCCAATTGGCCGTGTTTATTCATTATTGGCGTTTGGGGCAGCAGCAGGTACTACATTTTTATCCTAAAACGGCCTTTGAATGGCTCAGCGTACAAGATGAAGCAAAAGCCTGGGTAAAAGCGCAAAATGCGTTTTATGGTAGTTATTTCGCTAAAGGCGAGGGAGATGAACCGCATATTCGCCGTGTATGCCCCGATTTACAACAGCACCTTAGCGCGTTCAGCGAAGTGAGCAATGCCTTGTTTGGCCCCTTGCTTGATAGGTTAGGAGAGGCGTCATGATCCCGTTAAATACCAAGACCTTTCCACTGACCGGTGCTTCTCTTATCGAAGCCAGTGCGGGAACCGGAAAAACCTACACCATAGTCAACCTGTATCTACGTTTGCTGTTAGGGGATGAATGCACGTCCTTGAGTGTTGACAAAATCTTAGTGGTGACCTTTACCAACGCCGCTACCGCTGAGCTTAAACAGCGAATTCGTCAACGACTGCAACGGGCATATTTTGATTTTTATGCGCATAAGAGTGACGACGAATTTACCCAATATTTAATCGAGCGTAGTGAAAATATTGAACTCGATTGCCACCGCTTACTGTTGGCGATTAAGCAAATGGACGACGCCTCGGTATTTACCATACATGGTTTTTGTCAACGAATGCTCAGCTTACATGCCTTTGAAAGCGGGGCAATGTACGAACAAAGTTTGGTGCTTGATGAGTCTCAATGGTTGAAACTGGCGGTTGAGGATTACTGGCGTGGCCATATTGTTCAGTTACCGCGGCAAATATTGAACGAGCTACTGTGTATTTGGCAAAGCCCTCAGGCGTTACAATCTGCCTTGAGTTCTTTGTTGTACCGTCATGTCACTCCTTTGCAAAAGGCAGATATACGCGCCAGCCATCAATGTGTTGATGAGTATATTCGCACCTTACAAGAAACTAAGCGCTGGTGGCTCGATAATAACGTGGCCCAGCAGATAGTTGATGCCGATCTAAAAGCCAACACCAAGCTTGGAAAAGCAGATTATATTGGCAAAATGCAGGCGTTTTGTCTCAGCGACGAAAGCCGTGCTGATTTTGATAAAGACCTATGGCAGGTGTTTAGCCCAGCGAAAGTGGCTGGGGCCATGAAGAAAACCTCTAAGAGCTTAGCGCATCTAGATTTTAGCCGCTTTGAAACCTTGGGTTACTTACAACAGCAATGCCATGAACAACTTTTACTGGCCTACAGTTTGGACGCGCTAGGGCATATCAGTCGAAACCTTGCCAATAACAAACAACGTTTGCAGTTGTTATCACCAGATGATTTGCTTAGCTGTTTGCATCGCGCATTGACGGCACAAGCGCAATCAGGTGGTCAAGCAGACCCAGAATCTCAAACTACAGCGCAACAATCTTTAGCAAAAGCAATACAAGAGAGTTATCCCGCGGCGCTGATTGATGAATTTCAAGATACTGATCCAATACAGTTTGATATTTTTCGCATTATTTACACTCAGCAATTTAGTGATATCTCGCCTTGCTGGGTCGCTATTGGCGATCCCAAACAAGCCATTTATGCGTTTCGCGGTGCAGATATTCATACCTACATTGCCGCTAAAGACTTGGTAGATGTTGAGCGCCAATTTACCCTAGGGACTAACTGGCGCTCGCAGCCAAGTTTAGTGGAAGGGGTGAATACCTTATTTACCCAAAGTGAGGCGGGATTTTTATTTAAAGACAGTATTCCGTTTCAAGCGGTGGCAAGTGTTGAACAAGAAACGGGCTTGCAGGTCCTTGGTCAAAGTCACAACAGCTTAGATGTGCATCACTTAACCAGTGAAAACGCACAGCCGATTGGCTGGGGAGAGGCCCAAACTGCCATGGCACAACAATGTGCCTGGCGTATTGCGCAATTTATTCATCAAGGCGCAACGGGTGAAGCTAAGATAATGCAACGCGGCATTATGCCAGGGGACTGCTGCGTCTTGGTACGAGACAGAAATGAAGCTGACACCATTAAACAGGCTTTAGCTGCGCTTGGGGTAGACAGCATGTTTTTGGCGCGTAAAAGTGTATTTGCCAGTCAAACAGCAGTCGATTTATATGCCATAGTGCAAGCGTTAGCCAATCCCAGTAATGACCGATATTTACGCGCGGCAATCGCCAGCGAATTATTTTGTTATGACGCCGGCGCCCTAGACGCCTTATTCAGCGAAGAATGGCAATGGCAAAAATTAGTTGAGCAATTCGCCTATTGGCATCAGTTATGGCAACGCCATGGGTTGATGATGGCGCTGAATATTTTAATGCGTCACTTCAGTATTGCCCAAAGACTGGTAGAGCGGTATCAAGATGGCCAAAGGCGTTTAACTGATTTGCGTCATTTGGTAGAACTGTTGCAAGTACAAAGTCAGTTGATGTCGGGTGAAAGCCAGCTTTTACATTGGTTTCAAGCGCACTTGGCCGAGCCAGATAACGATAATGAAGGCCAACAAATTCGCTTGGAAACGGAACAAAATTTGGTGCAGATCATTACTCAACACACCAGCAAAGGGTTGGAATATCCCTTGGTGTTTATTCCGTTTGCCAGTCGCTGCCGAGAAATGAAAGAAGCCATTTATCACAGTGATACCGATGGTTTGGTTATTGACTTTTTAGGCGCTGAAGAAAACCTTGCCCTTGCCGATCAGGAGCGACTCGCTGAAGATATTCGCTTACTCTACGTAGCACTGACGCGAGCGGTACATTATTGTTTTATAGGCCTGTGGAATAACAGCCACCCGCAACGTAAAAAAGAGTCTCAGTTGATGCAAACCGCCATTGGGCGGATACTGTTTGACCAAGGTACTTTCATAAGTGACCCAGTAATTGCCCAGCGTTTAGACGATTTATCTAAGTCGATTGACTTGGGGTATCACGGATTTAAGGCCCAAGAAGCGCAGCGCAATGTAACCGAGCTTAAGCAACTCTTGCTTACTAAAAACACAAATGGCCTTGGGGTTAATGTACAGAAATCAGGCGTAGCTGGTGAAAATCTCACTGATGGTAAAAATTCCACTGATGGCATAAAAGCATCAAGCGATGAGAGTGAGAAGATACAACACGTGGCGTTGCAAGCCGCTCAGTTGCCTAAGCCCGTTACTCGCCGGTGGCGTTTAACCAGTTATTCAGCCATTAGTAGTCAGCAGCATCACGAGTTTGTGGCTCCTGGGCAAGATGAAGGCGCTGATAAACTTGACCAAATTGCAAGTTTAGCGAGCACAAAGAGTGAGGTAAATGACAGTAGAACATCTGTTGTAAGCCAAGCCCAGAATGTGCCTACAGATGATCGAATAGAAAACAATGATGACAGTCTCTCGTTGTTGTCAGATACAGAAATGTCATTGCTTGGTGCTGATGGCGAAGCACTTATTGAACAAGAGGTGCTTGATCAATTCACCTTTGTGAAAGGGGCGCAGGCCGGTTCATTTTTGCATGGGGTGCTTGAGTCAATTGATTTCACCAACCCGGTTAATTTACAGGATGTCATTGTCGAACAGGGCACTTGGTACGGTATTGAAGAAAAATGGTTCGATGTGGTTGAACAGTGGATCCTTGATGTGTTGCAGGCTAAGTTAACCAGCCCAATCGCTGAGGGTACTAGCGACGTTGATGAGCTGTGCTTAGGTCTTTTGTCAAAGGATCAGGTATTGGTTGAAATGGAATTTTATTTGCCGTTAGTTGATGTAAAAGCACAGACGTTTAATCACATTCTCAACCTGCATATTCCTCAGCGCCAGCATCATTATCAGTTTGAACAACTAAACGGTATGTTAAAAGGCTTTATTGATTTGACCCTGCAGTATCAAGGCAAGTTTTATGTGCTGGATTATAAATCGAATTATTTAGGGGCTGATTTTGCGGATTATCATGGTGAAGCGATGGCGAGTGCCATGCAAGAGCATGATTACTATTTGCAAGCCATTTTATATACGGTGGCGCTGCACCGCTGGCTGAAAAATAACAAATCAGATTACGCGTATGCCGAGCACATTGGCGGGGCTTTTTATACCTTCTTGCGAGGAATGCACAGTGAAAAACCGGGTAATGGTGTGTTTTACTTACTGCCCGCACAAGCTTTAATTGACGACTTAGATGCCTTATTTGATGGGCGATATCAGCCCACACCAGCCATTACATCTTCAGGCACTAAACGTAGCGGCGATGACGCTCCCTCTGGGCAAGGACAACTGGACTTATGGTAACCGATTCAATGGTAAAGCAAATGGCCAACAATGATGATGCATCTAAGACAAAACAGCTAGATGCTCAGGCATCTGTCGCCGCACAGGTACCAACCACGACCAGTATCTTACAAAATTTGTTGAAAATAGGGCGTATACGCCCATTGGACTTGGCATTTGCTGAATTTGTAATGCTTCACGAACCTGGAAAACACGCTGTCGATGTGAACGGTATTCATGTGGTGGGGTTATTGGCAGCCTATTTAAGTAGCCGCTTGGGGGAGCAAGATAGCTGCCTTAATCTAGATAACACTTATCAGCCCTTTTTGCCTTTTTATCGCTTCGAATCTATCGACCAACTATTGCCTATTTTAAGCGCATCGACTTGTGTTGCTGTGGTTGATGAGCGATACACAGGGGAGGCGGAGAATGCCAGCACGGTTAATAAGAGCACTGAAAGAAACGCTTTAAAAAGTACGGCATCGACAAGCTGCGAGCCCGTGTTTGCGCCCCAAAGCAAGCCTCTTATTTTACAAGGCAGTGAACTTTATATGCAGCGTTACTGGCAATATGAAGTACAGCTGGCGAGTAAAATAAATAGCATGACGGGGCGTGCAACGACGTTAGATGTTGCCCAAGGCCAAGCGTTACTAGCTCAGCTGTTTGCTACGCATGAATCAAAAAACAGCTTGGCTAAAAACAGCTTGGCAAAAAACAGCGCTCAAGATCAGCAAGCAGCACGTGTTGACTGGCAGCAAGTGGCAGTGTGCCTGGCGGCAAGTCAAAATGTTAGCGTTATAACAGGCGGCCCTGGTACGGGAAAAACCACCACGGTTATACGATTAATGGCTTTATTGCAGGGGCTAGCAAGGCATGCACATAAAAAACTGCAAATTAAACTTGCCGCGCCGACCGGAAAGGCCGCAGCGCGTTTGAGTCAGTCTATCAGTGCGGCTATGGGCAAACTGCCCACGGCATTACAAGCAGATTTACCCAACCAGTGCAGCACCATACATAGGTTATTAGGCAGTATTGCGAACAGTCCTTATTTTCGTTTTAACGCTCAGCATCCCCTGCATTTAGATGTGTTAATCGTGGATGAAGCCTCCATGGTTGATTTACCCCTGATGAGCAAATTATTTGCGGCGTTACCCGCCCACGCCAAAATCATTCTGCTGGGTGATAAAGATCAACTTGCCTCGGTAGAGGCGGGCAGTGTGCTGTCAGATATATGCGCCGCAGCGCTTAATTTCTCACCTACTGTGTATGATCAGCCCCCGCCATACAGCGATGAGGCATTGAGGGTAATTAAAGATTTGTGTCAAATTGATCTGCAGGTAAGTACGCCAAACAAAGCACCGATCAGTAATAGTTTGGCTTTGCTACATAAGAGTTATCGTTTCAGTGAAAAAAGCGGTATTGGTCGCTTAGCGCGGGCAATTAATAGTGGCAAATTAGCCCCTTCAAAAGCGTTATTCGCTGATGAGCGCTACCCAGATGTTGTTTGGCAAACCAGCGATGAGCCAAAAGCCTTGGTGGCTAAACTATTGCCAGATTACCAAGCCTATTTTGAGCATGTAAAACACGTTTGTGCGCAAGGAACGCTGCATAGCAAGGGGCTTGAGGTTTTCAGTTTGTTACAACAGCAACAAGTCCTGTGCGCACAAAAAGAAGCGAATTGGGGCGTACTACAAGTCAACGCGCTGATAGAATCTGAACTCAATAAAAAGGGCGCTATTGAACTAGGGCGTGATTTCTACCCCGGTCGCCCTGTGATGCTTAAACAAAATGATCATAGTTTAGGGCTCTTTAATGGGGATATTGGCATTGTAATGCCGGATGCTGATAACGACGAACTGATGAAAGTGTGGTTTGTCACAGAGCAAAATACCTTGCGAGGGGTGCTTCCGAGTCGCTTGCCCCCTCATGACACAGTGTACGCGATGACGATTCATAAAAGCCAAGGCTCGGAGTTTGATCATGTTTATTTGTGTTTGCCACGGGTAGAGACAGGATCTCAAGCTCGATTACTCAGCCGTGAGTTACTTTATACGGGCCTAACGCGGGCGAAAAAGTCTTTCACCTTGTACAGCGATGAACAGGCGCTCTCTCTTAGTATTGCAAGGCGCTGTCAGCGGGGCAGCGGTTTAGCCAAACGCTTACTCTTTTAAATGCCCGCGTAACATATTGGCACTGCTGGTTAAACTGGCGATGGTGCCAATAACACCGGCTAACGATGCGGCGATGATATATAAAGATTGCCCCGAGGTCATCGCCACGCCACCTATAATCAGCAGTAACAGTAAGCCCAGAGGGAGCCGATAATTCTTCCACGTTCCTGCTTCGCCGTCAGAAATTAATCTACTCATCGCTTGGGGGCTTTCCGCGTGTCGAACAAAGTGGGCAAAACTGTGATTTATAATTGTAATGTGTCGGCGTTCGACCTTAATTAAACCTGCTAAGGCTAAATGCTCTATCATTTCACTGTTTTTCGGATTGATATATTGCCCTTTTGCCAAATTATACAGTGCGAGCTTTTCAGCATTTGAGCACAATTCCCATTTGTAGCGATACAAAGGCCCGGCAACCAAAATGATATAGTTAATGGTCGCCCAATAACCCGTGCTGAACGTTTGATTGGGTTGGTGTTTTATCTGTTGGTAGAAGCGCGGAATTTGTGACGGGTTCCGCCATAAGTTCCCAGGCGTGTGAACAAACGGGAATTCAAGTTTATCTGCATCTTTAACCTCTGTGTCAACGCTGGGAAATAGGCACGCAAGGTCAGCAAAAAGCGTTAGCTCACTGTTTAAGACTTCAGGCGAGATTTGCTGGGTAATTTTGGGCGGTAAATGCACTGTAAAGTCCAACAAGCAGTCTGCCCAGGATAAATAATCCGCATGAGCGAGGGGAGCAGTGTCGTCAAAGGATGCCAGCGGATCTTTCATTTTAACGCGCTGCAGACTGTAAAAGCCGCAGTAAAGGGTCAGTTGTTTTATCTTGCCAAGTAATGCCAGTGACTTGAGCTCCATCAATAACGCCAGCAGTTTTCTGCGCAGTTTAGGCACTTCAAGGCAGACTTCAATATCCCAAAGTTCTAGCTGATAGCCTTGTTCAGGGTTTGCAGTCAGCGGTGATAAAGCCATTTTAATATTTGGTAAAGCGGTGTTATTGGTTTTAAGCGTTTGTAAATAGGGGCTGTCGTTGAGCAACTGGGCGAAATACGATTGCGTAGCGCTTGCGTCAGTTTCGCTAGGGGCTGCTGGCGTTGCTGGTACAGGTGACAAGGTAAGCAGGGTCACCAAATCGATACCATTAGGTTTAGGAGAGTCAACTTGCAACCTCAGAGCGGGTGAAGTTGCAGTGCAATTGTCTTGGCGCCTCGGTAAGTTCAAGCAGCGAATATGACGCAAGAAAAAAGGTGAGTAATACAAACGTCGCCACAGAGTGACTCTATTGAAGTGCAGCCAAGCCAGTAGCACAAATATAATCGCAAGTATGCCTGCAGCACTGGCACTGCGAGGCATTGTTAATTCCTGGTTTGCGTGAGTGGGATGCGCCTCAGTGGCAGGGGAAAACGACATATACGAATCCAACCACGGCCAGTTTTGTGTCGTACTGAGCAAATCCAGTGCACCTGGGAAATCATCAGGCATCACTGCCTTTGAGTAGTCTGCGCATTTTGTTTGTAGGGCCGCAGTCCAATTAACTTGGTCATCTTTATGTTTCGCGCCAAACAGTAAGTGTGATGCCTCCATGCGATGTTTAGTAATTGAATTAGGAAATCGGGTTAAGCCCAAGGCGGCTATCTCAGCGTGTTCTCGATTAAGTTTATTACATTGTTGATAATGGTAGTAATGCGTCAGGTTATTCAGGGGCGTCGTCATCACATTATCCAAATACAGCGCTTGAATTGCGGCTAATGCGCCTAAGCCACAGGCTAAGAAAAGTGCCCCCTTTTTCCCTTTTTTACGAATAGAGAAGCTTTCTCCAGCTGATTCGAAAAGCAGTTTGTAACCGCGATATCCAAAGTAGAATATAAGCAGCACAGTGCTGATGGCAATTAACCAAACCATGTAGCCCGCTTCTTCTTTAGGGTAGATAGCAAGATGTGTAAAAGTAAATAGACAGTACATGATCCCAATTAAGGTAGAGCTTAAATGAAGCATTTCTTTGGTATCAAACGTGGCGGGTAAATTGACATATTGCTTGAGTTTATCGGTGTCAAAGAGACGCCCAAGTAACCCGCTTAAGGTTGCTAAAATCACTATGAAAACGGCAAAACTAATAGACAAAAACATAAATTGGCTCGTCATCAGGGCATCTAAGCTATCGTCAGGATAGAACACCAGTACTGCCCATTTATCGATGAGGCTGGGCTGAACAAAAAAACGTCCCGCTTGGCCATGGTAAAATCCTTTAATTGCTTTTGTTGATAAGGAAGAACTGTGGTGCTGGGTGCTATCTAAAGCGGCGCGAATACGCTGGTCCAAGATTGGACTATGATTGCCTGAGTAATAAATATTCTCTACCATTGCGCGACTAGCATCACTGTGAAAAAGTACTTGTCCGTCATCTCTGTCAACCACCATAAAGGTCAGATCCATGGGCGCTGGCTGAGCAAGAACAATGTTCGGCAAAATCACATCAGCTGCGATAATACTGGCATAGCGATCATCTTTTTGATCCTTCTGTGCAATGTCGCTAGCAAGATATAGCGGCATTGAAATGGTGGTCCCCCGAGTCGCGTTATTGACGTTTAGCAAGCGTTGAATATATGCCTGTTGATACGCAGGGTTGGGCGATATGTCAGTTTCACTTGGTTTTGCCTGTTTGTTTGTCTTTTTGCGCGGTAGAGCCCAACCTTGATGATCGCGTATTTTTTTGAAGTAATCGCGGTTCGACAATTCAAACCCCTCAGGTAATACATTGTTTTCCACAAAGTAAAAAGATGGGGTCAAGATAGCGCCATCTTTATTGAGTAAAAATACATTGAGTAAGCTAAGGGGCGGCACATGCTCATCAATCTTGCCTACATGTGTTTCTAGGCTATTTTCAGCGGATAGGGTTATTTCTATATTTCGTGTAAAAAAATCAAGTATTTGTGCATCTTCAGGCGGAGTGCCATCTGGGTTTAAAAACTGAGTCAAATTGTCGCCATCAAAGTCAGAAGAAACTGTAATCCCCTTGTCTTCAGTGCATTTATAGTCGATGGAAAATACATCGGTAGACGAAACCGCTGATGAAGGGATGGTCACGTAGCCTTGGTTTGCTTTAGGGCAAGCACATTCATGAGAGCTTATTTTTTCTAGGGCTTGTTTAAAAATACTATTGATATTTTGCTTAGCGGTTGATTCTGACGCCTGCTGCGTAGTATCGAGCAGTGTTTGATAAAACCCACGAAATTGATTCAGTTCATCGAAAACGTGATAAACATCTTGCTCAATATCTTGGGTTATTTTTTGCGCATACTCTATGGCCTGGTGATCTTTGTTATATCGCACCACATATTTTTGAAAATAAGCTAATAGTAAAGACAACACTACGATAAAAAAGCCGTAGCTTATCAGGTGGGTCACTGTGCGATTGATAACCGTAATTGAGTGCGTAATGGGCAGTAAATAGAGACGTAATAAACAGAGCACGAATAGTAAGCTAACGCTGCTGACGACCAGCAAAGAAGCATTCCAGCTGGTGGTACTTTGTTGTATCAGTTTGTTGCGCGGCATTAAACCTAGCAAATATAAGTGGTTTAGGGTGTGCGTTTCGCCATTGGAAGAGTAAGAGATTGGAATATCTAAGGCGAAAGGAAAGGCAAACACCCGATATTTACCATAAGAAAGCGTAATGTCTATGTGGCTACTATAGCTGGGCAAAGGCGCGTTGCCTTGTGGTTTAACTGCATCAGCCATAGACAACAAAGAGCGGCTTTCTTGGCGCAAAAACGCTTGGTTAATACTGGTGAGATCGACGATAGATATGGTTTTCTCATGTCCCGCTGATGCTAAAACGGCCCCATCTTTGCTGGCAAATAAATATTGACTGAAACCCGCTTTGGGCGTGGGCAAAATGTCTTGTACTTCTAGTTTGGCAATAGATTCTTTTGCTTTATCTCGGATTAGGATTTGCTGAGCAGCTAACGTGTAAGTTAGGGGCTTGGGTACTTTGCGCAGAGACACAGCGGTAGTGCGTTGATAACTTGGAAGTAAAGAGCGAATCGATGTTTCGCTCTCGTTATAATCGTGGCCTCGTTTTAGTTTGTCTATGTTTTGATTTAAGGTATTGGTCGCTTCGTACAAAATGCGGTAAAGATTATTGTTGCTCGAGCCTTCTTCGATATTGCTGTAATACAAGTAGGTATAAAGACCTACTGCACTGAGCAGAATAATAATGATTAATAACGCCCTTCTTTTTGGCGTTTTAGAGGAGGATAGTGTATTCTGCGCCACCGATTTTGCTGACATTGATTTTCACCTTTTCCTTGGTTTGTTAAGTAACAGCTCAAGAAAGGCTAAAAATCAAGTTTTTGCTGAAAAATTGCATAATTTTGAGGTGTAAGCCACACTGGTATGGCTTGTTTGTACGCTCTCGCTATTCACAACAAACCCACACTATTCAGGACGTTAATATGACCGAAATTTCAGCTGAAGATTTTATTGCCCTCAGTAAATTGTTGCCCGAAGAGCGCTTTGATTATGCGATTACCAGCATGATCGAGCGTCAGCATTTGTGGGGACTTTACGGTGATAATGGCTGGTTAATGCTTAAAGCTGAAGACGATGCATGCATCCCTGTTTGGCCATATGCTGAGTTTGCCCAAGCTTGGGTCAAAAACGACTTTCCCGATTGCGTGCCTAAACAAATTGACTTTGCCCAGTGGCATCAAGTGTGGCTACCGGGTATGCAAAACAATGGTACCTTGGTGTTAGTCTTTCCTTTGAGTGAAGATGAGGAAGGGATCATGCTTGAGGCAGAAGAAATGCTTACCTGCATTGATGAGGAACTACAACCACAAGGTTAGTTTTGAAAAGCTCTGTCATACAGCATGCGGGCTTAGGTGCTAACCAAGCTCAGGTTAATGTGTATATCGGCAATCGTCCGAACTATCAAAATCTCCCTATTATTGAGCATCTACAGGCGCTCAATAATGGGGATATCGAAGCGATCAATAGAGAATGCGGCAATGGCTGGCGTAAAGTATTCAACGTGTATGCCAAGTTAATCTTTGCCTGGCGCAGTGCGGATGCCACGCTAAATGCTCAACTTGCCGGTGCTGAATGTCAAAGCTGGCAGGCCTACAGGGATCGCTTTTTACTTCAAGGAGCAAGTCAAACCGCATTGATATTTCCCTCTCTAGATATAAATAATCAATCGGCTCCTGTGGATATTGGCCAGCGGCACAATGGCAATGAAGACGTCGCTAATTTTCACATCATCATGGGGCGCACCTATGCAAAATCAATGTTGACCGCCAGTACAGTTAATGCACAAGCATTGAATTTGTACTGGTTAGATCAAGAATTTGCCATTGATAGTAAGGCTCGGACTGTGGTCTGCCCGTACTTTGATTATCGGCAATTATCCAATATTAAAATTATCCGTTTGGTCGAGTTATTAATGAGCTTAGATAAGCCGTGAGTGTTATGAGTAATCTTGTATTGCTCGCCTAAGCGACCAAGCGATAAATGTAATGATTAGACTTGATTAAGCCGCCTATATTAACAACAATTCGCCCCCATTATTAATTCCCATCGAGTGTGCTATGTCTGAGTCGTTTTTGCGTCAACAATTTCCCATTTTTCAGCAACTAAATGATGATAAATCATGGGTGTATTTCGATAATGGTGCGACTACTCAAAAACCCCAGATCGTGATTGATACAGTCAACCGTTTTTATTCACAACAAAACGCAAATGTACATCGTGCGAGTCATAGCGTCTCGGCGGCAGCCACAGAGGCTTTTGAACAGACGCGTAAAGACGTCGCGGCTTTTATTAATGCTAGCAGTGAAAAGGAAATTATTTGGACAAAAGGTACCACTGAAAGCGTTAACTTAATTGCGAGTGTTTTAGCTAAGGGCCACTTGGCGTCAGGGGACGAGATTGTTTTGTCTGCTTTAGAGCATCACGCGAATATTGTGCCATGGCAGCAAGTTGCTAATGAACATGGATTACGTCTTAAAATCATTCCGGTGGACGAAAAGGGCGTATTAAAAATAGATAACATTAAGAATGTGATCACTAACAAAACGGCCCTTGTGGCCATTAGTCATGTTTCTAATGCGCTGGGTAATATTAACCCAGTGGCGATGATTATTGCGCAGGCGAAAAAGCATGGAGCGCTAACCTTCGTTGATGGTGCGCAAGCAATAGCGCACATGCCTGTTGATGTGCAGGCGCTTGACTGTGATTTTTATGCTTTTAGTGGGCATAAGGTGTTCGGCCCAACGGGGATCGGCGTATTGTACGGTCGCCAAGTCTTATTGGACGGTTTGCCCCCTTATCAAATGGGCGGTGAAATGATCGAAAAAGTCAGCTTTTCTGATACTACCTTTCAAGGCTTACCGTTTAAATTTGAAGCTGGCACTCCTAATATTGCAGGTGTGTTGGGGCTTGGTGCTGCACTGGCATTTGTGCGCCAGTATAGGTCTGATATTCATAGCCAAGAACAGGCTTTGTATACGGCGCTTATAAGCGGTTTACAATCGATAGATGGTATACGTTTTTGGGGGGAGGTTAACAATAGCATTTGTACCCAGTCATTTACGATTGAAGGGGTTAATAATCAGGATCTTGGCGTCTTGCTCAATGAGCATAATATTGCGCTAAGGGTGGGGCATCACTGTGCGATGCCTTTAATGGAGGCGCTAGGAATTGATGGTACGGTGCGTGTTTCATTAAGCTGTTACAACACCCATGACGATATTAGCCGATTTGTGGATGTTCTAAAGCGTGTATTGCATACCCTTCGCCCTACATCATCCTCTGTCGAAGCCGCGGCTAGGCAGGACAAACTCGAGCAAAAGGGCAAAATTGATAATACGCACAATGGTGCCAGTTCGGTAAATACTGACGCTCTACCGATTGCGAACAAAATCCGTGAGGCGCGCAGTTGGGATGAAATTTATCGGCAGATTATGTTGGCAGGTAAGCAGCTAAACAAATTACCTCCAGAAGATCAAATCGGTCAATACGAAGTGATGGGGTGTGAAAGCCAAGTATGGCTGAAATGCGAAAAACAAGGGGATTACCTTGTCTTGGCGGCCCACTCTTCTAGTAAAATTGTACGCGGCTTGCTGGCGATTATCTTTGAGCCGCTGGCGCACTTAACGCTTAGTGAGATAAAGCAATTTAGTTTGGCGTCGTATATTCAGTCACTGGGGCTGGGTAAGCATGTGAGCCAATCTCGAGGCAATGGTTTACAAGCCGTGATTGAAGAAATTCAACGGCAGGTGCGTTAGTGCAGATAGGCGCGTTAGTACAGTGCTGCTGGGTAGATAAAGACTAGCCGGCTACTTTATCAGAGGTAAAAGTGCTTTGAATACTGGCAGGCGGCAATCTTTTACTAATTCAAATAGAGCCATTTCTACCCCCGTGATATTCGCCCCAAGCGCTGTTAATTTTTCCATCGCTAACGATTTGTTCTCATGGGTTCTTGAGGAAATGGCGTCACTGACAAGCTCTACTTGGTAGCCTAAATTCAATAAACCTCTCACACTTTGATAGACACAGACGTGGGCTTCAATCCCGCATACCAGCCAGTTTTCTCTGTCGCTTTCTTGTAAGGCTCTGGTAAATGACCCTTCTTCGCAGGCGTCAAATGTATGCTTGCTAATCAGCGGGTAGTGGGTAAGCTCGTCGGCGAGTGATTTAACGGTATTACCCAATTTTAACGGGGCTTGTTCAACGTGGATGATAGGAAGCGCTAAAAATTTTGCGCCTTTAATCAATGTCAATGTATTGTGCAACAGTGCCTCGCTTTGAAACACTTGTTGGGCCAAGTTGCCTTGAATATCAATGACCACTAGTCCGGTATTTTTTGACGTTAACATGCTTAGGCTCGCTGGCGGTTACCAAGTGATACGTTAACCAAGATGGGTGGCAAGCACAATATGCTTGTCGTTATTATCGTTACGCTACTGCATGGTTATGATCCCAATGTTGCTTTATTTTGGTGCATTGAGGGATTGTCCTGTGTACTTATCACTGCTTAACATATTGATTTTTAGTTGTTTATTTTTTGGGTGTAGCAGGTGCGGTTATTGCTATGCTGCAGCCAGTATTTAGTTTTATATATGATTTAGTTATTTTGGAGTGTTAGTTGAAGTTTTTAATCTGCGTCTTGTGTTGTGTAATGAGTGTGTCAGCCCTTGGGGCACAGAATAAACCCATAAAGGTTAAAGTGTTTATCGCCGGTATGTTTGAAATTGGAGCCAATCAAGGTGATAAGCCCGGCGAATTTCAACATTGGTTTGAACGTTATTTTATCGATGCTCAATCGATGGATGTCGCTGGTGCACTTACACCGGTATTTTGTAATAAAAGTGGTGTGTGTGGCTCTGTGTTAGGCATGGGGAAAGTGGCCTCGTCATCTTCAATGCAAGCAATTATTTTGAACAGTCAATTTGATTTCAGTCAGAGTTATTTCATGATCAGTGGAGTAGGGGGCATTCCACCTTCACAAGGCACTATCGCAGATGTGAATTGGGGAAGTTGGTTAATCGACTATGACTTGGGCCACCGATGGATGCCGGATGAAGGCGAACCTGGGGCTGCGGTGTTTATGCCAAGGCAAGGCTATGAAGATATTCGTGTTTATCAACTTAACCCTGCTCTAGTCAATTTGGCGTTCTCATTAAGCAAAGACGCACCGTTAAAAGATTCTGCGTCAGCTCAAGCGTATCGTATGCGTTACCCAGAGCCTCAGGCGCGGCGTAAACCCGCGGTTACCGTTGGTACTCACATTGCGGGAGACACCTTCTTTCATGGCCCGGGCTTGTCTGCTGAAGCTCAGTACATCAGCGAATTATATGGAGCTGATGATTACATGATTGCTGAAATGGAGGGGGTAGCGATTGCCCAAGTGCTATCAAGAACATTAGGGACTGATAGGGTGCTGAGTTTACGTGGAGCTGTGAATTTTGATCAGGGCAACCCTAATGAAACAACCTTAGCGCACCTTGATCCTGCGCCGGGTGAAACTGCGGGTGGGTTTGCTGAAACCGTTGATAACATCGTTATCGTGGGTGGTAAGGTGGTCGATCATATCGTTACGCACTGGGCCGACTTTAAAGACGGTTACGCAGCTCAATAAATAGCTCTGCTGCTTTGCATGGCGAAGTGGGGGATTTATTGGTTGGGTAAACCTTAATTTAGCAAGCAATACGCTTGGGCTAAGGAAAGTCTCGAACTGCTCCTTGGTCGCACTTTTTACATTCAAGTTCAACATTTATATGACGTTCACGGCCTTCTTGGGTTGTCACCCAAGGGCGGTTGGTCCAGGGCGGGTCGTGGCGCACATGTTGATGATGGCCACAAGCAAGTTTGGCTACCCAATGATCTTCTTCGTCTTTGGTGTAACCGATAATCGGTTGTTTCATTTACGCTTTTCCTGTGTTTATTCGTTTTACCCAATACTGTTGTAGAGGTATACCACGGTATTTTCAATGTTCCAGGCGACGAGCAATTTGATAGCCGTTTTGAGCCAAGGCTTGGTATCCTATCTCAATACCCCTGTTTTTATTCCACAGCTTTTTCAGGTTGTATCTTCATGAAACAACTTTTTTAGGTTGTTAAGCTGGTTAACAATCTAAATTGGTTGTTTTTGTTGCCTGTTCACCCTTATTCATCGTAAACTCGTTACCCTAGTCGAACAAAATATACGCATTAAGGCTCGAATATGATCGCTGTATTAACCGGAGATCTGGTGGATTCAACGGCAATGCCCTTAGAAGATTACCAGCTTGCAGTGGGTATAATGGAGAAATACCTAACAAAATGCCAAGCACGTTTTAGCACCCAAGGTGAGATTTATCGCGGCGATAGCTTACAACTTATTTTTAAACAGCCACAACACGCAATGCGTGCAGCGATTGAACTGAGAAGCCTACTTTTTTGCGCTGAAAATACCCAGCAACCTCTAGGGATCACCTTATCAATCGGCTTAGGCGAGCAACTTATTGACGGCAATAAGCCCAGCGTTTCCCAAGGCAGTGCTTTCACCTTGTCTGGTAGGGGATTAGACAATACGCCTAGCGGGCATATTAGCTTACATCACGAGAGCACCGCTTTTTACGATGCACTGGTTTTGGCGACCAAATTTTTAGATAGCGTGCTGTATTCACATACGCAAAAGCAAGCCCAAGTGCTTTATCATTATTTAAGTATGGACTTTCCTACTCACACCCAATTGGCGAAGGCATTAAGCACCAGCCAACAAAACGTGACGAAACATTTAGCGCGCATTGGAGCTGACTTAATCAAAGCCTATGTGGTGTTTTTTGAGGAAAAGTTAACTAAGGAAAGCGAATAATGACGCTATTTTTATTGATGATTGTGGCCCATGTATTAGGGGATTTCTATCTGCAAAAAGATCAATGGGTGGCGTGCAGAAATACCCATCATTATGCCTCATGGGGCTTGTGTAAGCATGTTCTGTCGCATCTTGTTTTACTGGTTATTGCTGTATGGCTGGCAGGCGACTTAAGTGCAAAAGCTTGGATTGCGATTGTATTAATAGGGTTTTCTCACCTGCTTATTGATATATGGAAGTCTTATCAAGCAGACAAATTGATTTATTTTTTACTAGATCAACTTTTTCATGTACTGATTATCGCCTTAGCTGCATGGGTACTGAGCGGCGCTGATATCGAACAGATTAAAAACCAACTGCTTTCACTATTAACGGTGAAATACTTGGCCATAGGCTGCGCCTATGTGATTGCCTGTCGCCCAGTCTCTATCGCTATTTCAATTGCCCTTGATCAATACACTGTACAGCTGAAAGATAAACAAACAGGCCTTGCCTCTGCAGGACGTTGGATTGGTTATTTAGAGCGCTGTCTGATTATATCGTTTGTGTTAATTGGGCAATTTGCTGGCGTCGGTTTCTTGCTGGCCGCCAAAACGATTTTTCGATTTGGCGATTTAACAAAAGAAAAAGACATGAAGTTGACCGAGTATATGATGCTGGGCACATTACTGAGTTTTTCATGTGCATTGATTTTGGGCTGGTGGGTCAACCGACTGTGAAAACGTTATTTCTTTGAGTGTTGCAGAACCACTAGGCGTTACAGAATAAGCGCAAAACTCAATAGCTTGCGCTCACCTTCTTCAATTCGAGTAACACTGTGCTCGTATTTGTCAGGTCTGAATAAATACACCCGGCCGAACAAATTAACTATGCACTTTTGACAATGAAACACGCCACCCATTTTTGGCTGGCGCAATACAATATTAAATTTGAAGTACTTCCCTTTGGCTACAGGGTCAATATGGTTCATAACCTTATGTTGATTTGGGTAAGTCACCAAATAAGCTGAGAAACGTTTAGAGGTAAATAACACCTTGTTGCGAACACGAGCTAACACAAACACTCCGAGAAAATGGCTGGAAGAATAAAACTAAAAATAGATTATAACATAGGTGAACAATCGTTTTTTAATATCATTAGTGCTTAGCTAGTCCTATGATGACTAACTTGACTTGTGTACGCGTACACAATTTTTTCCAGCATGCTTAGCTTCATATAACGCATCATCTGCCACTTTAACCAATCGCTCTAGTGAACGCGCTTGTGTTGTATAGGTAACACCGAAACTCGCGGAAACGGCTAAACTTTCTTCACCGACTAACTTCAATGGGCGCTGGGCGATTTTTGTGCAGGTGCGCTGGGCTATACTCTGGGCTTTGTCGAGTTTTGTTGCAGGCAACAAGATAACGAATTCTTCTCCTCCCCAGCGGGCAATTGCGTCGTGTTCGCGTAATTCACTTTGCAGTAATTGCGCAATTTCAATCAGTACTTTGTCACCTACATTGTGCCCACGGGTATCATTAATACGTTTGAAATTATCTACATCAACCATAATCAGGCTGGCCGCTTGATTGGCCCTAGCGACTTTGTCAAAACGCCATTGCAAATGCGCTCGGTTATGTAACTGCGTTAGGGGATCAAGCTGGTGCTTTTTGGATGACTCATGTTCAAAAAAGCGAATAATAAGATGCGCCGTTACAAACACCACAAAAATAATCAATAAAACGAATGAAGTATGACTGGTATACGCATTGGTACTTGCGTCCTTACGTGATGACAGGGGCGTAATCAGGTACAATTTCCAGTGCAGCGCTTTTAAGTCGATTTGAGCAATTAGGCTAGTGAAGTTGGCTGTTTTGACAATAGTATTATTTAAACTAGGCAAGGTTTTCTGCTGTGCTGATAGGGCTTGAAACCACGACAATTGCTCAACCGATAAAATGCGTTTTCCATCGGCTAATAGCTCAGGATCTGACGCCAGTACAACGTCGTCATTATGATCAACAAAAACAAAATCATATCCAAATGAGTCTTTGTAGCGATCAAAGGCTTCTAAAAAGGTTTTTAAGCGCTTGCCCACGCCAATAAACCCTAAAAATGTGCCTTGATCATTAAACACCTTCACATCGAAATAAATATGTATATCTTGCCTATTTCCCAGCGCTGCCGCGACATTCATGGATTGCTGCTTAATCCTAAAATACCATTCAACTTCCCCCTCTTTTAACGCTAATGTGCTGCCGTCAGCGTTATATTGCTTGCGGCTGTTTTCACTGGCCACAAAAAAGTCCATGTTGTAGTCCATGGACATACGCTTAACCAAATCGAGTAACGCATTGTCATCAATAGTTTTAGCCGCCATTAGGCGGCGTAGGGTTTGTGTAGTAGCGAGAATTTGAGCTGTGTGTAGAGGCTTTACTAATTCCTCGGTGACCAAATCAAAAGCAGGAGTCATGGATTGTTGTTGTAAGCGGCTTTGTTCTTCTACTGAGTCTGACAGGGTAAAATAGCCGCTGATTGCAACAGCTATCGCCATAACAAACAGCATGATGGGCACTTTAAAGCCGACCGCGGGCAAATGAGTTCGTTGCGAAGTGCTCAACAGGTATTCCATTATGTTCAAAAAGGGTTAATGCTACTGATTTAAGCGAACGAAATACATACCATTTTAGTGGTAAAGATCGCTCAAAAAAACAACCGTTTAATTTACCGCTATATTTATTTAGCTAAATGAGCTGAGCCACCCTCAGGTCGATTCTTGGCTTCGATCCACTGGGCCATATACTGGGTGCTTTTATGATGATGATGCTGCAACATGCTGCCGGTAAAATTCTTGAGTCTATGGGCAGACAAAGCACGTTTTGTTTCTGTGAGATGCGCCACTAGTTCAGGCCCAAGGGTTGATTTGTTGAAGCGCTGTAATACCTGTTTTGTGTTTTGCAAAGCACCTCGCCATGCCACTTCATCTTGGTACAGCGCAATAGCATGCTGCGCAATTTCTTGGGCGGTATTCGCCACAGCACCTGGCCAGTGGTTGTCGCCGCACATACCTTCAATGCCAATTGAGGTCGTCACACTAGGTGTTTGACAAAGCATGGCTTCGGCCAACTTACCTTTTATTCCCGCGCCAAAACGAAGAGGAGCTAAACACACTCGGGCATCACTCATCACGGCTTTTGCATCTTCTGCCCAGCCCTTGATATGAAAGCCTTGATTTGGCTTGTGCAACTGGGTTGCTTTTGGTGGAGGATAAGCTCCATAAATATGCAGTTGTGCTGCGGGCAGGGCTTGACGGATCAAAGGCCAAATCTCAGATTTTAACCACAGCACCGCATTCCAATTGGGCTCATGGCGAAAATTTCCTATGCTAATAAAATCTTGTCGCTGGGAAAATGTCTTGTTTGCGGTTTGCTCGCCGTCGCTGTCTAAATCAAGCATAAACGGACAGTGGTGCAGCAAATACTCTGGCACATCAAAAGTTTCTTGCAGCAAGGCGTGCTCGTAGTCAGAAATGATTAAACTGATATCACAGCGATAGATTGAGGCAATTTCACGCAAAGCCAAATCGCTTTTGAGGTCGCATTTATTAACAGATCTGCCTTGCTTAAATGCCCTGTGACGAGCATCACGTAAACTGTGAAGGTCTTCAGTATCAAGCACACGAAGCGCATCGGGACAGTGTTTAGCCACTCGCCAACCGAATTGTTCTTCTAACATAAAGCGGTCAAATAAAACGAGGTCGGGCGCTTGGCGCACAATAAAATCATCAAAACTACTGCAATTAAGGGCAATACTGTGCTCACTTATGCCCATTTCCGTAAGGTCAATTTTATGCTCACCTTGCACTGCGGGGCTGGCAAAACTGACCGTCCAGCCTTGCTCAGTAAACAGGGTTAACAGGCTCATCATATGTTGCCCAGCTGCAGATGAGTTAGGCTCTGGCCATACATAGCCGATAACTAAAACGTGTTGAATTGACATAAAATTACTCGGGTTGCTTCGCAAGCTGTACGCAGTTACGGCCAGCTTTTTTCGCTGCATATAAGGCGATATCGGCCTGCTTCATGATATCACTGAACTGATTAAACTCGCTGCTACGCTTAGCGATCCCAAAACTGGCGGTAATTTTAACGGTTTTGCCCTGGTTTGGTTTGCCAGTGCCGCGTTTGGGCGCTTTCTTGGGGCGTGGTTTTTCACGTAAGGCGATTGGATAATCAGCGATAAGTTGTCGAATTTGCTCTACGAAAGGCAAGGCTTGTTGTGGGGTTTTACGAGGGAATATCATAATAAATTCCTCACCGCCAAACCGAAACGCTTTGCCACCTCCGCCAATTCTATTTAACCGACTGGCGACCAATTTTAGCACTTCGTCACCAACGTCGTGGCCATAGGTATCATTAAACTTTTTAAAATGGTCTATGTCTGCCATAACCACCACATATTTGCGCCCAAGGGTGTTTACATATTGCATTAAGGCTCTGCGTGACGGGACACCCGTCAGTTCATCTTTAAACGCCATGTTAAAGCTGTCTTTTAGCATAGCGTATACAAAGCTTGTGGCTAAAACGAGGGTTAAAACGCTATGCAATTCAAAGCCTGAATAAGCTGGCATAATGGCAACGAGCAGAGCGCCTAAAAGAAGTGCTGCATGATTATTATCCGTTACAAAGATAAAGCGCAGCAAACAGGTAATCAATGCCAGCCCAACCAACAGCCACTCAAATGGGGTGTATATAGCATTTAATGCAGGGTCAAGCCGATTAGCAAAGGTGTAGATTGGACTGAGATGGTTTTGGACTAGCGCTGGCAAGTACGTTAAAGCGGCCCAACTTAGCACAGTGACAACTAACAGTTTTACTAAGGTTATCGCGACATTGTGCCCTGAAAAGCCGCTGTCTTTAACGCAACTTAAATAACTGAGTATCATTAGCACAATTAGCGGTAAACGGCGGCTAAATTCAGACGAGAGGTCTATTTTTTCATGGCCAATAAGCAGTAATATAGCCAGCATTACGCAGCACCAGAAAAGTCGGCTTCGGCCAAATTGTAGCGCTATCACTGCACTTACAGCTAATGCAACATAGCCAATCCAGGGCAATGGTAGAAACCAGTCCAGTAGCAGGGGCCGCTGAGCCTCAACGAAATAAATAACCAGGATAAACAGCGCCGCATAAACGAAGAGGTGGCGAAAAATAGCGTACAAGTAAGTCAAATTGTCCAGCTCGAACTTGGCATAAAACCCTATTGTATGAGATTTTTGTTTGCTTCATAAGTGTATGTGTTAATTTGGTGCAAATTAAATGAATGTTATCAATCTGTTAAAAGGAGCCGTATGTCGTCTCATGTAGTATTTGGAGCCGGTTTAATAGGCAGTTTTTTAGGTGCCTGCATGCACCATTTAGGGATAAATGTGGCGCTTGTTTGTCGAGCTTCCGTTAGGAATAAGTTAGCAAAAGGGGTCACATTAACTGACTATCAGGAACATCAGGCCCATGCTGAAAAGCTTAATTTTCTTGATAGCGACGTATTGGCCAAGCTCTCAGCAGAGCAAATTAACTGTGACTTTTTGTGGTTAACCGTGAAATGCCACAGTGTTGAGCAAGCCGTGCAAGATATTAAGCCACTGGTCAACAAAGATACGGTAATATTGTGTTGTCAAAATGGTTTGGGGTCAGACAAACAAGTCAAAGATGCCTTTCCTGACAATATCGTGTTGCGTGTTATGGTGCCATTTAATGTTGTCGAGTTAGAAAAAGGCCATTTACATCGAGGTTCACAGGGGCACCTTACCATCGAGCAATCGAGCCAAGCGAACATAAGCTCTGATTTAGTGAATTTATTGAATAGCCCCTTGTTGCCCGTTGCGCTAACGCAAGATATGCAAGCGTTGTTGTGGGCTAAATTACAGTTAAATTTAGGCAATAGCATTAATGCGCTTGCCGATATTCCGGTTAAAAGCATGTTAGAACAGCGGGGTTATCGCTTAGTTATCGCTACCTTGATGCAAGAGTTACTTGCCGTATCGAACGAGTTAGGGCTGACCTTGCCAAAGGTTACGTCAGTGCCCGCTAGTGTGATCCCCTATGTACTCAAATTGCCGAATTTCCTGTTTACCCGCGTTGCTAATAAAATGCTGGCGGTGGACCCAACTGTACGCACCTCAATGTGGTGGGATATGTCACAAGGAAAGCCAACTGAAATCGCGTATCTTAACGGTGCCGTAGTTGATACTGGGATGCGAATAGGCGTATCAACCCCCGCGAATAAACGCATTGTGGCGTTGATAAAGGCACTATCTCACGACAATGAGAAAAAAGTGGACGGCAGTGGCGCTAATACTAACGGCAATGCGGGTAAAACTGTCAATCTTACCCGCCCGGTGAGCGCTAAACAGCTACAGAAATTGATTGGATAAAGAAGACGTTTATAACCAATTTGCGCAGTGCTAAGGACAACGTTAACGGCTAGGCGTTAACGTCGTTTAACAGTTTGGGTTTTAGATTATCTACCCACATCGCCGTTGCGCCGCAAATAGCAACCGGCATGACAAGAAAGTTGACTATGGGGATCATAGAGAAAATGCTGACCCCAATACCGAAGCTAAAGCAATTTCCTCGACTCTGGTTAAGCGTTCTTCGCATGTCTTTGAACGCCACTTTGTGATTGTCAAAAGGATAATCACAATACTGGATGGCCATCATCCATGCTGAAAACAAAAACCATAGTATTTGACCAAAAACAGGCAATATAAAAAATAATAACAAGAAACCCAAAGCGCGCGGTATGTAGTAGGCAAGTTTTGCAAACTCACGGCCTAACGTACGGGGGATATCTTTCACTACGTCCAATACCCCAGTGTCGCCTAAGTCTTGTCCTGTAAGGTGTTTCTCAACTTTCTCCGCTAATAAGCCATTAAAAGGGGCGGCGATCCAGTTGGCTAATGTGCCAAAAATAAGTGCGAAGATAAGTAAAATACTGATCACAGCAAGGGGCCAAATAATGTAACTCAAAGCTGATTTAAGCCAACCTAGCCAGTCTGGTATCAAATCTACTAACCACACAATAGCTCCGTCTATTTGGCCAAAAAGTGCGTAGAACGCGGCACAAAACAGGAGCAAGTTAACCATCAAGGGAATAAAAACAAAGCGCTTTAAGCCCTTGGTTTGAATAAGGGAAAAGCCCTGTAAGAAGTAATTCAATGTGTAGCCTCTTTTGTATACTATTTGTACATTTAATGATTGTTTGCCAAAAATTGTCTAATACGTTGAATTAATTGGCAAATATCGATGCTATCTTGAGGTATTATACTGACTAAGCAGGCAGCGGCAAAACGTCAATTGTTACACGGGGTGAGTTTTGCTACATTTCTACTGTTTCCCAGAATAACGATAAAACCGGAATCACCTTTTTATTCATGCGCTTAAAGAAAATAAAGCTCGCAGGGTTTAAGTCTTTTGTTGACCCTACCAGCATTCCCTTTGTTGACGATATGACCGCTATAGTCGGCCCGAACGGCTGCGGTAAATCTAACGTCATTGATGCGGTGCGCTGGGTATTAGGTGAAAGCTCTGCGAAGAATCTACGTGGTGATGCCATGATAGACGTGATATTCAACGGTTCAAGTGCACGCAAGCCTGTTTCTCAGTGCACCGTTGAATTGGTGTTTGATAACACATCGGGACGCATTCAAGGTGAGTTTGCAAGCTACAATGAAATCTCCGTTAAGCGTTTGGTCACAAAAGATGGTCAATCCAGCTATTTCCTAAATAATGCTAAATGTCGGCGCCGAGATGTGACCGATTTGTTTTTAGGCACGGGCTTAGGTCCTCGCAGTTATGCCATCATCGAACAGGGCACTATTTCCCGGCTGATTGAATCAAAACCGCAAGAATTACGGGTATTTATTGAAGAAGCTGCAGGTATTTCAAAATATAAAGAGCGACGCCGTGAAACAGAAAATCGTATACGACACACTAAAGAAAATTTAGAGCGGTTAGACGATGTGCGTGGCGAATTGGGAGCCCAGTTACAAAAATTAGAAAAACAAGCTGCAGCAGCGAAACGCTATAAAGAATTGAAGCAGCAAGAACGGCAGTTACGCAATGAACTGGCCGCAATCCGTTGGTCGAACTTTAACGCGAAAATTGTCCGCTTAGAGCAGCAAACCCAGCAGCAAGAAGCCGATTTAGAGGCTTTTATCGCTCGCCAACGCGGTGATGAAAAAGAAATTACCCTTTATCGCACGCGTCAGCAAGATCTTAAGCAACAACTGCAAGATAGCCAACAAGCCTACTTTCGCCTTGGCACTGACATTACTCGGTTAGAGCAAAATCAATTGCACAGCAAACAGCGTATCAGCCAAATTAACCAAGAGTTGGGCACGCTTAACGAAGCGATACAAGACAGCGAAGCTGAACAAAAAGCGAATGTATTACGAGTAGCTGATTTAACCGCCACCATTGATAAGTACGAGCCTGAACACGCATTAGTCGAACAAGCGTTAGAAGATGCCAATTGGCAGTTGCAGAACATAGAAGAACGCACGCTAACACAGCAAAATCAGTGGCGAGAACAAGAACAAACCTATCAAAAGTACAAACAGCAAGCACAAAGCTATCACGGTAAAATTCAATCTATTTTGGCGATGCAAATGCGTAGCGAAGAGCGCATTAGTGAAATCAAGAGTGAGATAAATAGCCTTGATAGCGAAGAATTTAATGTGCAAATAGAACAAGCTCAGGCGCAGCAACAGTTAGCCCAAGAGCAGCACGACGAAGCACAGCTGCTGTATCAAGCGCAATCTGATGCCTTGCATCAAGCCCAGCTAGATTGGCGCACATTCAGTGATGCACAAACCAAAATCCAAGGGGAATTACACGCACTTGACGCGCAAATTAACGCGCTACAAGGTGTGCAAGATTTATCGAAAGGTCATGAAGAGTATCAGCAAAAATTGCTCGAAAAAGGTATAGACAGCCAACCTTGGCAAGCGTCACTCAGTGTAGCTCCTGGATGGGAGAGCGCTGTTGAAGCGGTCAGTGCTCAGCTAAAAAATGCTCTGCTAGTGCAGAGTTCGTGCGATATCACCTTATTAGAAGAGGCGAAATGGCAAGGCATAGCCTTGGTGTTGGACAATCAATCCGGTCACCAAGAATATTCCTCGATGGAAGAAGGCACGTTAGGCTCGGTGATGGGAGAATGTGTTTTTCCTCAGTGGATGGCAGCCATTCGCATTACAAAAACACGAGAAGAGGCGGTAGCGCTTAGTCACTCGCTGGGTAAGGGGCAAAGCGTTGTGAGTGCCGATGGATTATGGATTGGCGAAAACTGGGCGCTAGACGGCTGTAGCGAAGATGCGGGGGGCAGTATTTTGCGAGCAAACATGATTTCCACGCTTGAAAGTAAACTGCCTGCAATACAGCAACAATGTGACACAGCGCAGCGCAGTAATGAGCAAGCACAACAGAATGTTGAGCGCCTGAATCAAAGTAAAGAACAAGCCCAGAGTACGTTGTCACGTTGTAGCGACGCATTAAGTCAGAAGAAAAATCACGCTCAATGGCTGACACAGCAACAACAAACGAATACGCAGCGTAGCCAAAAGTTGCAAGTGGAACTACAGAAACAACAAGAAATATTGCTCAAAGAGCAAGCTGATTTAGCTGAAACCACCGCGCAAACCGAGGAATTGGCAGAAACTTTATTGGGCTTAGAAGACCAGCAAACCGACATTGAAAAGCAGCGAGAAGCACTTAATAATCAATTGCGAGAGCAACGTCACCAGGTGGATAACTTAAAAGCCCAACTGCACCAAGGGGCATTGACCTTAAAAGGTCATCAAGGGGAGCTGCAAAACCTAAATAGTATTCACGCTAAAGAAGCCGCGCAATTGCAAAATATGCATTATAAAAAAGAGCAATTGAACAGCGAGTTAACTTTATTGTCTACGCCTTTGGATGAACAGGGCGATGCGTTGCAAACGATGTTACTTAAACATAATACGTTGGATGAAGAGCAGAAAAAGCTACACAGTGAGTTAGGGGAAATTGAGCATCAACTTGAGGTGATTGAAAAAGGTCAGCAGGGCATTAATGCGCAAATTCATCAGATGCAGCAAAATATACAAGCCAGTCAGGTTGAGTGCGAAGGTTATCGGGTACGAGCCAAAAGTGTGATTGAACAACTGAATGAAGCCAAAGTACAGTTGCAACCTTTACTCGAGAAAGTGGGTGAAGCCACGGATGAAAAACGCTGGCAAGAACAATTAGACCGTACCGTTGCAGCAGTTGCTCGCCTAGGGGCGGTCAACTTAGCGGCCGTAGAGGAGTATGATGTTCAAGCCCAGCGTAAGCAACATTTAGACGAACAAAATCAAGATCTTGAATCAGCACTTGAAACGTTAGAGCAAGCCATTCGTAAAATTGACAAAGAAACCAGAACTCGCTTTAAAAATACCTTTGATCGCGTTAATAATGGTTTGCAAACTTTGTTTCCTAAGGTGTTTGGGGGAGGCTCTGCGTACTTAGCCTTAACGGATGATGACTTGCTGGAAACGGGGGTGAGCATTATGGCGCGGCCACCGGGCAAGAAAAATAGCACAATTCACTTGCTTTCTGGTGGAGAAAAAGCGCTGACCGCTTTATCATTGGTTTTCGCAATTTTTCAACTCAATCCAGCACCATTTTGTTTGCTGGATGAAGTGGATGCGCCACTGGATGATGCCAATGTGGGGCGTTTTTGTAAGCTGGTTAGCGAGATGTCTGCCAGTGTACAATTTATTTATATCACCCATAACAAAATTGCGATGGAAATGGCGAGTCACTTAACAGGGGTAACAATGGCGGAGCCGGGTGTGTCACGCATGGTTGCCGTTGATGTAGAACAAGCTTTAGCTATCGCGCAAGCATAATAAAAGGGTATGAGTTAATTCGATGGAAGATGTATTACGCTGGACGTTATTTATAGTAGGTACCTTAGCGATTGCTGGGGTGTTAATTCATGGATTGTGGGTATCTCGCAGGTCTTCGGGAAAATCAAAATCAAAATCAAAAGTACAGTTTGAAGCGGGGCGCCGTCACGGTGTAAACAGCGAAAGGTCATCAGAGCCAAGCTTTTCGTTAGATGATGATAGTGACAACGCACATGAGCAAAAGGGTGGTTTTGACGATCTCGGCGTAGGTCCAGTGCGGGTGGTCAGCAATCATAAAGTTGCTACTGACGAAACCACCTCAGAGACCCCTTTAGCGCCGGTGACAGAAAACCAAGAGAATACCGCTAAATCGTTTGACGAAGACTTATCTTTCACTGGTCAATCTGAGCAAGATGAGCCTGATGATTCAACGATGCAAAAAGTATCGAACCCGTCAGAATCTGCTGATATTGCTGCTAGCACTGCCCCAAAAACAGCGCCTAAACCACCTGTGACCCCGGGCAAGGTATATGCCTCAGTAGTGACACAACCCAAACCTGAGTATACAGCACAACAACACTACACCAGCGCGGGTAGTAAACCAGCGCAAGAGATACCTGAGCCACCAACATTTCTGCTAAAAGGTAATGACACAGCGCAAGCCCCGCAACAGCCAAAAACAGCGGCTGTGGCACAAGCGACACAAGAACAAGCGGTTAGCCCTGATGTGGCGCAAAAAGTGCTACACACACGTAAACAGGACGGCGCGAGTCGCAAACGAAAAGAGCCAAAATTTACCGAAGACCAACTTAATATTGATTTTGATGAACAGCTTGGCACGAGTGAGCCATCCGCAGCTGAACCACAACGAAATGAAGCAGTGCAAAAAAGCCAAGCTCCAACTCAAGATCAGCCACAAGAAGTGCTGGTGCTAAATGTTAAAACAGCGGATGACGCGCCAATCCAAGGTGCAGCCTTGTTACCTATGTTGCTAACCCTAGGGTTTAAATTTGGTGATCAAGATATTTTTCATCGTCATGTCAATGCAAATGGCAAAGGTCCCGTTTTGTTTAGTTTGGCTAATATGTTTAAACCGGGCGTGTTTGACATTGATAATTTAGAAAACTTCACCACCCATGGGATCACCTTATTTATGATTCTACCTATTGAAGGTGACCCACATCAGGTTTTTAACATGATGCACAATGCAACGCGCAAAATTGCAGATGAATTTAACGCTCAAATTCTTGATGGTCGCCGCAGCATGCTAACCAAACAAGGTTTGCAGCAGTATGTCGAACGGATCCGTGAATTCGAACGTAAGAGAATGATACACCGCTAATTTTAGGGAGCGTAGGCTCCCTGTTTTCTTTGAATATCTTGGAACATTATATGTCTAATGCTTTGTCGCCTGCTCAAAGGCTGACGCAACTTATTAACACCATCAACGAATACAACTATCAGTATTATGTGCAGGACAACCCCTCAGTGCCCGATGCTGAGTACGACCGCTTAATGCGCGAGTTGCTTGATATTGAGAAAGCCCACCCTGATTTACGTAGCCCAGATTCACCTTCGCAAAAAGTCGGCGGTGCAGCGCTTAGCGCGTTCGAGCAGGTCGAGCATGAAGTACCCATGTTGTCTCTTGATAACGCTTTTGATGAAGACGATATGTTCGCGTTTGAAAAGCGAATTAAAGACCGTTTAAAGATAACGAGCGAGATTAGTTTTAGTTGCGAACCAAAGCTTGACGGCTTAGCCGTGAGTATTTTGTATGAAGATGGAAAGCTAGTACGTGCCGCGACGCGAGGTGATGGTAGGGTAGGTGAGAACATCACTACTAATGTGCGCACGATCGCTAACGTCCCGTTAAGTTTACGTGGTGAGGACTTTCCACAGCGTTTAGAGGTGCGTGGCGAGGTGATCATGACTCGTGCAGGCTTTGACACCTTAAACGAAGCGCAAATTAAAAAGGGCAAAAAGCCTTTTGTTAACCCCAGGAATGCCGCTGCAGGAAGTTTGCGCCAGCTTGACCCTAAGATCACAGCAGCACGACCTTTGTTATTTTACAGCTATTCGTTAGGTTTAGTGGAAAACGAACAGCAACCTTTAGGCACCACCCATTCAGCGCGTTTAAAACAACTGAGTGATTGGGGCTTACCCCTTAGTAAAGAGCTAGAGGTGGCACAAGGGGCAAAAGAATGCCTGACCTATTTCCATAAAATCGGCGAACTTCGGAGTCAATTAAGTTACGACATCGATGGCGTGGTGTTCAAGGTTGATGATATTGCTATGCAGCAAACGTTAGGGTTTGTAGCCCGAGCGCCCCGATGGGCGATAGCACATAAGTTTGCTGCCCAAGAAGAAATGAGCACCTTGTTAGATGTAGAATTTCAAGTTGGCAGGACTGGGGCAATCACTCCCGTCGCGCGTCTCGCACCAACGTTTGTTGGTGGAGTGACAGTATCCAACGCCACGTTACATAACCAAGATGAAATTAACCGATTAGGGATTAAAGTCGGCGATAGTGTGATTATTCGCCGCGCAGGAGACGTTATTCCGCAAATCGTCGCGATTGTGGCAGATAAACGACCTGATGATGCAAAAGATATTTTGTTCCCAGAAAGCTGCCCTGTGTGTAGCTCGGCGGTTGAAAAGCTTGAAGGTGAAGCGGTTGCCCGTTGCACTGGCGGATTGTACTGCAAAGCCCAGCGTAAAGAAGCCATGAAGCATTTTGCCTCTCGTAAAGCGTTGGACATTGACGGTTTAGGCGACAAATTGATTGAGCAATTAGTTGACGCAGATATGGTTAAAAGCCCGGCAGATTTCTTTGCGCTAGATATTGCGCCCCTATCAAGTATGGAGAGAATGGGGGAGAAATCAGCAGTAAATTTAGTGAACTCCTTAGAAAAAAGTAAAAAAACTACTTTGGCCAAATTCTTATATTCCCTTGGAATTCGTGAAGTAGGCGAAGCGACAGCACAAAATTTAGCGCTCCATTTCTTGACCCTAGACGCGATAGAACAAGCTGATCTGGAGGCACTGCAAGCGGTATCTGACGTGGGTATTATTGTGGCCCAGCATGTTGTTAATTTTTTCAAAGAAGAACACAATCTTGAGGTTATTTCGGCGCTACAAGAAGCCGGTGTGCATTGGCCTAAAATAGAAAAAGTCGCTGTGGATGAGTTGCCGCTTGCTGGGCAGGTGTACGTACTAACCGGTACACTAAATGTTATGGATCGCAATCAGGCTAAAGCTAAATTGCAGAGCTTCGGAGCAAAAGTGTCCGGCAGTGTTTCTGCTAAAACAGATTGCCTAGTGGCAGGGGAAAAAGCCGGTTCAAAGTTAACGAAAGCACAAGACTTAGGCGTGAAGGTAATGAACGAAGATGAGATGCTTGCTATGTTCGCTGAGCTTGATGGTTAAGAAATGGATACATCATTTATCTTTGACGTTTTACGAACTTTAACCCGCTGGGTTAGCCCGTATTATAATGAAATCGCTATGACGATTGTGGCGACGGTATTGGTGATTTATGGGGACATACTGAACAAGAAAATTAAGCATATCTTGTCACCGTATCATTTTGTGTTAAGAACGGTTGTGTTCGTACTGATCTGCGCCTTCGGCTATGGCGCGTTGGTGATATTTACTACGCCCCATGTAAAACTAACTATGATGATGATCCCAAGTTTATATAGAGGATTAAGTATCGTGAGTGTCTTTTTGCTGTTGGGTTATCTCGCCGAGCATAGGCGCTATATATAGCGGTGAAGAAAAACCAGCCTAAACCGGCTGGTTTTTTGTTTTTATTGGGGTTGCTTTAGTTTGGCTTTTTTGGCGGCGTATTTAGCTTGACGAAGTTGCCATGCTTTAACGACTGACCAGCGCCAGATGTAATTCAATCCGAAATAGCCAGCCAAGCCAAAGACCACAGAACAGACACCGCAGCCAAGCAAAAATGCCGGTCCTATGGTTTCAAGACTTTGTACAACCCAATCCCAACTTAATTGAAAATGGAAGGCTTGAGTATCTGTGCCTAAAATGGTTGCACCGACTAAGTACGCCCCGTAAAAAATAGGCGGCATAGTAAACGGATTTGTGATCCAAACGGTGGCGACCGACAGAGGTAAATTTACTCTAAGGGGAATAGCCGCTCCGGCTGATAACCACATTTGAAATGGTACTGGCCAGAAGGCAAAAAAGAGTCCGATCCCAAAGGCGCCAGATGCAGAGCGACGATTAAGATGCCAAAGATTGGGGTCGTGCAACAAGGTGCCGAATATCTTCAATGCTTTTTGCTTTTTAATCTTATGATGGTCCGGTAAAAAGCGTTTAATGAACTTTTTCAGCATGATTCCCTATAATAAGTTGAAAGGTGATACACAGGATGTGCCAAGCACTATGGACGGAAGACTTTTCAGTTTTATTGCAGCAAGCATATCCGCCGTCGTTTGGTCGTCTCTTCCTGCGCTGGCCATTCTACCAATAATTTTAACCCTTGCCATACTGCTTTGGTGCTTAACAACGCGTAATTCAACCTTAGCAACGATTAAATCTTTCGTTTTTTGTTTTTTGTTGGGTATTTTTTGGATGGCAAGTGTAGGGCATTGGCAACAAACTTGGCAACTGCAAGACAATGATTTTAAACAAGGGGTTTGGGTAACAGGGAAGGTAAAAAGTTTAATAGATGATAAAAATAGCACACGGTTTAACCTGATAATTTCCAGGGTTGATGACAGAGAACTGACGAAGGATAAGCTTATTCGCGTTAGCTGGGCTAGACCCAAATGGCCGGTTAAACAAGGCCAAGTAGTGCAGTTGTGGGTGAAATTAAAACCACCTCACGGCTTAGCAAATCAAGGCGGTTTTCATTATCAACAGTGGCTATTTAGCCAAGCTATCATGGCTACAGGCTATGTAAAAGCGCATGAAAACAATGCGTTACTAGTAAGTCATGTCACAGTGCGTCAGCGTCTACTCGACTTGTTAATTGAACTAGAGTTAACAACAACGCCGTGGATTGCTGCGCTTGCGTTGGGGCATCGAGGGCTGCTCTCGCCAGATGACTGGTCTCTTGTACAGCGCACGGGTATTGCACACTTAATCGCGATTTCTGGATTACATTTAGCGCTGGTTGCTAGCCTTTGCTATTTGTTCATCGCCAGCGCGCTACTTTTTTGTTACCGAGTGTTAACTAAGACGCAAAACGCTAATTTCTATTTTATTAGCGTGCTCATTACGCTTTTTGCCACTTTGGGCTATGCCTATTTGGCAGGCTTAGGCATACCGGCTTTGAGGGCCTGGCTAATGCTGGCGTTAACGGCTTGTTTGCTGTTGAGTCGTATTCATTGGCGCTTCAAGCGAATTTTGCTGATAAGTGTGGGTGCCTTTATTGTGTTGTTTCCTCTTAGTTTATTTGGGCAAAGTTTTTGGCTCAGTTTTGGCGCTGTATTGATTATTGGCTTCGTATTCTGGCGCTGGCCTGTAAAGCATCAAGGTTTTTCGATTAAAGGCTGGTTTGCTGGAATGTGCCGCTTGCAGCTGGCGTTAAGCCTGTTGATGTTGCCATTAGTGGCATGGCAATTTTCATTTATCTCTGTTGCCGCCCCAGTGATTAATTTACTTGCGGTGCCCATTGTAACCATGGTGATTGTCCCTCTGTGTTTACTTGCGGTGGTGATGATGTTGTTGTCGTTACCGTATTGGCCGCAGCTTATGATGCTTATCGATTGGGGGTTACAATTTTTAATCGAAAAGTTAAATATTATGGGGGCATGGCCTGAGGCTGCTTATTCTATTCAATCGATACCCGCGTTTGTGTGGCTATGTTTTAGCATAGCGACATCAGCAGTGTTGTTACCACGAGGGCTAGTGTTTCGTGGGTGGCCAGTGGTGTTTTGTCTTCCGTTGCTGACGTATGCATTGACGCCCAATCCACGTGATTGGCAAATCAATGTGCTGGATGTGGGGCAGGGGCTGTCCGTGGTTTTGATTAAGAACAATCAGGCTTTGGTTTACGATGTGGGCGCTGCGTACCCCAGTGGCTTTAATATGGCTGATACTGTGTTAGTGCCTTTTTTGCGCGGCAAAGGGTTAGGGCAGGTTGAGGTGCTTTTTATCAGTCACTTTGACAATGATCACAGTGGAAGTTTGCCCATGCTGCGCGAAAAAATAGCGATAAAGCATGTGTACACCACTAATGACGTTTGCAGACAAGGCCAGCAACTCAGTTGGCAAGGGCTAACCATTTTGGCTCTATGGCCTGACGAGCCGCAACTGTACAATGATAACAATGGCTCTTGTGTCCTGAAGATCACTGATGGAAGCTACAGTGTGCTATTGCCGGGCGATATAGATGCAACAATTGAAGCAAAACTCGTTTCACGCTACGCCAGCGCGTTACAGTCCAATGTTTTAATTGCGCCCCATCATGGTAGTAACACATCGTCATCGTTGGCCTTTATACAAAAAGTGATGCCACAGCAGGTTATTTTTAGTCAGGGCTTTATGAACCGTTGGGGATTTCCAAAAGAGGCCGTGGTGGAGCGCTATCAACAGGTTAGCCCCAAGATGTATCGAACCTCAGACCACGGGCAAGTGCAAATAACCATTGATTCAGGTTCGGTCGATGTACGTACATTTCGCCAAGATATCTACCCATATTGGTACGCAAATCAAACAATTGATTGAAAACTGAGCATTAAATAATTGATAGTTGGGGATTTTCACCCCAACAGTTACAATATCCCAGTGTAACCTTAACTAAGTCGAATTCTAACGCCTTCATGACTCATACTTTACCGACACAAAACGTATTCAAACGCTTCGCCGTTTATCTTAAAGATTTCAAGCTCGCCTTTGGTGTAGCCATTATTGGCATGGTGGGATATTCGCTTATCGATGCGTATGTCATCTCTTTGCTACAACCAATTATCGACGGCAATGGGGGGAAATGGGATTATGATTATCTGCGCTTAGCGGCCTACTTCGTGATACCTGTATTCATTGCGAGGGGGATATTCAACTTCATGGGTACCTATACCTTGTCGTGGATATCAAGCCAGGTGGTAATGAAAATGCGCGAGCAATTATTTCACCAATACATGCATCTGCCAGTATCGTTCCACGATCATCATCCTTCGGGTCAGCTTATCTCAAAAGTAATATACGATACGGAACAAGTCGCCGGTGCTGCGGGCAAAGCGTTTTTAACCTTAGTCAGAGAGGGTGCCTTGGTCTTTGGCTTGCTATTTTGGATGTTCTATCATTCGTGGCAATTGTCGTTGGTCTTTATTTTGATTGGTCCGCTTGTGGCGATGATCGTATCGACCGTGAGCAAGCGCTTTCGTTTAGTGAGTAAGAATATTCAAAAAGCGATGGGAAATTTAACCTCATCAGCTGAGCAAATCATTAAAGGCCATAAAGTGGTGTTGATGTTTGGCGGTCAAGATTTAGAAGCCTCACGCTTTGCCAAGAAGAATAATAATAATCGCCAGCAAAATATGAAACTGGTGATTGCACAGATCCTGAGCGTATCGTCGATTCAGGTGATTGCCTCGGTAGCTCTTGCGGTGGTGCTATATATTTCAAGTAAACCAAATTTCATCACCGATTTAACCCCAGGTACCTTTGTCACGGTTGTGGTCGCTATGACCATGTTGCTTAAACCCCTTAAACAACTTACTACCGTGAACAGTGAGTTTCAAAAAGGCATGGCGGCTTGTGTGAGTATCTTTTCGGTATTAGACAATGCCATCGAAAAAGACACTGGCACTAAATCGCTTGATAAAGCTGACGGAAAATTAGCGTTTAAAAACGTCACCTTTCATTATCCGAACAAAGAAGAAGCGGCGCTATCGGATATGTCATTTACCGTTGAGCCGGGTAAAACCTTTGCGTTAGTTGGGCGCTCTGGTAGTGGTAAATCGACCATCTCAAGCTTATTAACGCGTTTTTATGACCCTCAGCAGGGGGCAATTCTGCTAGATGATGTGCCTTTAGAGGATTTTAAATTAAAGGATTTAAGGCGTCAGTTTGCGCTCGTTTCTCAGCATGTCACCCTGTTTAACGACACCATTGCCAATAATATTGCGTATGGCTCTGAAGGGCGTGTTACACCAGAACAAGTATTAGCTGCTGCAAAAACAGCCCATGCTATGGAGTTTATTGAGCAGTTACCTAATGGCATGGAAACCCTCATAGGTGAAAATGGCTTGATGCTCTCTGGCGGGCAGCGTCAACGTTTGGCGATTGCTCGAGCGGTGCTACTAGATGCCCCTGTACTTATTCTTGATGAAGCGACATCAGCACTTGATACTGAATCAGAGCGTTTAATCCAAGATGCCCTTGAAACCTTACAACAAGACCGTACGAGTATTGTAGTGGCTCATCGTCTATCGACAATTGAAAGTGCAGATCAAATTTTAGTCATCGAAAAAGGCCGCATTTTGGAGCAGGGAGACCATGCATCTTTGCTTTCTAAAGATGGCGCCTACGCTCAATTGCACAAGTTGCAATTTGGTGACGGGCAAACTGTCGCGTGAGATGGGTAGAGCGCATTTGGTATCAGCGCCCTTGGTTTAAATGGCCAGGGGTAATTTTGTTGCTGCCTCTCACTTTTTTGTTTTGGGCGCTTTCCACCCTTCGTCGCCTAGCCTTTTCGCTTGGCCTGAAAGCATCGGTTAAGCTATCAGCGCCAGTGATTATTGTGGGGAATATTAGCGTAGGTGGTAATGGCAAAACACCGCTTGTGGTGCACTTAGCTGATTTTTTACAAACGAATGGTTATCGCCCCGGGGTACTAAGCAGAGGATACGGCGGCAACAGTGCTGAATATCCGTGTAGTGTCACGCCGGCAAGTCTTCCAACTGAAGTGGGTGACGAACCGGTACTAATGCGCCAGCGTATTCAGTGCCCTATGGTGGTTGATCCAGTGAGAGCACGAGGGGCTCAGCATTTAATCACTGAGCATCAATGTGATGTGATCATTTGTGATGACGGCCTGCAGCATTATGCGCTAAAAAGAGACATTGAAATTGTTGTGATGGACGGCACACGCCGAACAGGAAATCATTTTTTGTTACCATCGGGCCCATTGCGTGAATCAGAAGCGCGCTTAAAAACAGTCGATTTTGTCGTGGTTAATGGTGAGCAGGGCAAAAAGGGCGAGTATGTTATGACCCTTGCGCCGGGTGATTTGGTGAACCTCAAAAATCCAAAGCGGCGCTTAGCCCTGAGTGAACTTGATTCACCGATTGTTGCTGCTGCAGGAATAGGCCATCCAGAGCGATTTTTTCGGCTACTGCAGCGACACAAAGTGGTCATAAACAAACGTTTAAGTTTTACCGACCACCACGCGTTTCAAGCCAGTGATCTCCCTAAAGAGCGGGTTTTAATGACCGAAAAAGACGCGGTGAAATGCCAAGAATTTGCGCATGATGATTGGTGGTATTTACCTGTAGATGCCAATATTGATAACGTATTTGAACAACAATTATTAACAAAATTACGCAACGTAAAGTAAAGTGAGATAAAAATGGCGTTTGATAAAAAATTACTCGAAATAGTGGCTTGCCCCGTGTGTAAAGGGACGCTGATTTTAAATAAAGATGCCAACGGCAATGAGCGGTTAGTGTGTCGCCTAGATCGTTTAGCTTATCCGATTGAACAAAATATTCCTGTGCTATTAGAAACAGAAGCACAGGCGCTTTCAAGCGAAGAATTAGAGAAAATCACATAGAAAGGTTGCTTCATGAACTTCAACGTAATCATTCCTGCGCGTTATGCATCCAGCCGGTTTCCAGGCAAGCCACTCGTTGAGATAAACGGTAAGCCTATGGTGCAACATGTTTATCAACGAGCCATCGAATCGGGAGCATCAAACGTTATCGTAGCCACCGATGATGCTCGTATAGCCAAGGTAGTGAGTGATTTTGGTGGGCGATATTGCATGACCGGAGCCCATCATGAATCAGGTACAGAGCGATTAGCTGAAGTAGTGGAGATGCAAGACATGTTAGCCCAAGAAATTGTGGTCAATGTGCAGGGTGACGAGCCCTTTATTCCCGCTGAAAATATTCAACAAGTCGCGGAAAATTTACATCATCACCAACAAGCTGAGATGGCTACCTTAGCGGTAAAAATCGTTGATGTAGAAGAGGCATTTAACCCCAATGCGGTTAAAGTCGTTCTGGATAAACAAGGCTACGCCATGTATTTCACTCGGGCGACTATACCTTATGATAGAGCGCGGTTTTTAGACGAAGATATCATTGACGAAATTGGCGATTATTATCTTCGTCACGTGGGAATTTATGCTTACCGTGCTGGTTTTATCAAGCAGTATGTGAACATGTCTCCCTCGGGACTAGAGCAAATTGAATCCTTAGAGCAGTTGAGGGTGTTGTGGCACGGTGAAAAAATTCATGTGGATATCGCCCGTAAGACTCCCCCTGCAGGGATTGATACTCCAGAAGACTTGAAACGGATCTTGGCCGACCCTAGTCTTCAATAATAAAGCGAACACTATAGGTTGTTCGCCTTTGTCAGAAACAGGAGAGCAATTATGTTCAATGTGGTTATTACCGGTGCAAACCGTGGGATCGGACTTGAGTTTGTTAAACATTATTTAGCCCACGGGCATCAGGTATTTGCACTGTGCAGAAATACCTCAGATGATTTGAGCTCAAGTGGTGCTCAGGTGGTTGACAAGGTCGATGTGGGTAATCCTGAATCTTTGCCATTAGCCCTTGAAAGGCTCAAAGGAGTGAAAATCGACCTGCTGATTAACAACGCAGGGGTGTTGGCAAATGAATCCATAAACGATTACTCGCCTAACACCATCGAGCAACAATTTTTGGTTAATGCGATGGGTCCCCTTTTAGTGACTCAATTACTCAAAGAACAGCTTGTTGCAGGCAGTAAAGTAGCCTTGATCACCAGCAGAATGGGCTCAATGACTGATAATACCTCAGGCGGATACTACGGCTATCGTATGTCTAAAGCCGCGCTTAATATGGCAGGCGTCTCCCTTGCTCACGATCTTAAACCGGCTGATATTGCAGTGGGGTTATTTCACCCGGGTTATGTACAAACAGAAATGGTCAATTATGGTGGAAATGTATCGGCCACGGACGCCAGTGCCAGTATCATTGAGCGTATTGAGCAACTGACATTGGCCGATAGCGGTTCTTTTTATCATGCCAACGGTGATGTTTTACCTTGGTAATCGCCATTTCACCTTTTTTACCGAGAAAGCCATGCCACTAAGTCGTTTTAATAAAATTCAATTGGGGGTATTTCCAACGCCCATCCAAAAGTTACCGCGTTTATCTGCTCATTTAGGTGGCCCGCAGATATATATTAAGCGTGATGATTTAACCGGTTTGGCCTTAGGGGGCAATAAAACGCGGAAACTTGAATATTTGTTGGCTGATGCGTTAGCGAAGGACAGTGACTGTATTATTACTGCTGGCGCTGCGCAATCGAACCATTGCCGTCAAACCGCCGCAGCCGCGGCAATGCTGGGGTTAGAATGTCATTTAGTACTTGGCGGTCAAGCACCGAACGTTGCAAATGGCAATCTGCTACTTGATCAGCTCTTTGCTGCGCATATCCACTGGAGCGGAGATAAACGAAAAGGTGAAGACATTCCTAACATTGTGGCAGCTTTACGCGAACAGGGGCGAAATCCTTATGTGGTGCCGTACGGCGGCTCTAATATGATTGGGTCTCTGGGCTTCATCAACGCCTTTTATGAGTTACACGCGCAGTGCAAAGATGCCGCAATGCCAGCTGAATTCTCCGACATCGTGTTTGCTTCTAGCTCAGGTGCGACGCACTGCGGTTTAGTGTTAGGTAAAGAGGTGTGCAACGTAAGCAGCCGTATAATTGGCATTAATATTGATAAGGACGAGCAGGGTAAGGATAGCTATAAGTCGCAGTTACATACCTTAATAAAAGACACTGCGAATAAACTGGCGGTGGGCTATCCAGCTGATATTGATGAGATTCAATTAAAAGATGACTACATAGGTGCAGGATATGGCGTTGTCGGGGAATTAGAGCGAGAAGCCATAGCATTATGCGCGCAACTTGAAGGCATTTTACTCGATCCCGTGTATACAGGACGAGCAATGGGCGGATTGATCGATATGATACGCAAAGGGAGTTTCAGTGCTGACAGTAATGTGCTGTTTTGGCATACGGGCGGCGCTCCTGCGCTCTTTTCATATGCAGAGGTATTGCAACAAGTTGATTGATTTTCAATCAATTAATGGGTTTTAACCTGATTTAGATCTATTTTATCGTCCAACTGCACAATATGTGTGCAGATCGTGTCATTTAGTGCTGGATAAAATTTTTCTGACGCACTATGGTTTATCTCCTTCTTTAGTATAAGAGTATGGTGATGTTGTGAAAGCGTTGTTGACGGTAAACGTCTTGTTTTGGCTGTGTGCGTCATACGCTTATGCTGATCATAACGAAGAGGTAGAGCGATTTATTATCGCAGGTCAAACGGCAACCTATGATTGTCCCAAAAGTGACATCACACCTGCGCTAGATCGTCATCTAGCCAATCAAGATTTAGCCAAAGGGCAAAAAGATCGTCTTAGCCTGATTAAATCACACTCTTTGATTTGTGTTGGGCAATATCACCATGCCCAAGATATTCTTGATACATTACTTAACGACAATAGTATTGATAAAGAAAGTGCTTTGTATGCAGGGGCGGTATATCAGGTGGGCTTTATTCTTGATGTGCAAGAAAACCCCAAACGTTGCGAGTATTACGCTGAAGCACAAGACCTAGCTCGAGACCGTTATTCAGATATTTATCTAAGTGCACAATTAGGTTTAATTACCGTATGTAACCAAGATACCACTGATATATCGGTTAAATTAGGCAAATTGTATGCGTTGTTAGAGCGATTTGTTGAAATCGGTGATGTTGCTGCGATTGCCCATATTCATAATAACATCGGGTTACTATATGGCAGCATTGGCCAAAATGAGTTGGCCGCCGAGCAATACTTAAAGTCTTACTACATGGGGCTTGAGGTATACACCACGAGTAATCAATTGGCGACACTGATTAGCGCAGTCAGTGCAAACATGGCCAGTGGCGATTTTGTGGCGGCAAAACAAAATATTGAAATTTTTCGACAAGCAAACGTTGAGGTAAATACACCGCTAACCAATGCTTGGTTGCACTACGCTGAGAGCCGATACTATTTTCGCTTGGAAGAGTACGAAAATTTGCGCAACAGCTTACTTAAATTACATTTCTACCTGCCTAAAGTCAGCAGTACTATTATCCATCGCAATGCCAAGTTATATGCCATAGCGTTATGTATTTACGATGATGATGCGTCCTGTGTAAACGCGTTTTTAACGCAACAAGAACAAATGAGCGACTCGGAGCATAAGCGCTTTTTGGCTAAGCGGGATTATCTTTGGGTGATGAGCCAAGCCTACTTCTACACTAAAAATATTGAAAAGGCTGAGAAGACCTTTAAGTTATATGCCAAATTAAGCAACCAACAGATCTTGGATCAGCAGCGCTCAGGTAGAGTATTGGGCGTGGCAAATTTACATGGTCAAATTACCTCTCTTGAGAATGAGTTATTAGAGCAAGAGTCGCAAAAATATCGTTATATCGTCATGTTAACGGCAGCGTTTATTTTATTGCTTGCTGGGGTCTACTTCTTTGTGGTGAAGCGTTACATCAGACGCGTCAGCACTGACACCTTAACGGGCTTGCTCAATGAAAGGGCGGTCATTACATTAATGCGACGTTTACCCCAAGCCCAAACTAGTCGAACAAATGCGTTAGCCGTAATTGAAATCGGTCATATTAGGCGAATAACTGCAAAGTACGGACACATAGCAGCAGAACGTGCATTGCAAGCTGCTTCAGTTAGTTTGCGCAAAGTCACCAGAGAAGAAGATATTATTGGGCGCTTGGGTAACGACCAATTCGTTGTGTGTTTGCGTAATATTGATGAATCTTTGGCGCTAGAATCGTTCGAGCGTGTGCAAAACGCCCTTGACGACACGCAATTTATATCCAAAGCGGGCCAACAAGAGAGCATTGAAAGCCAACTCAGCGTTTACTTATCCACAGAGGGGCTCTCTGATATTGATGATGTGCTGGCAGATATGCGCGGTTCTTTTACTAACGAGGACGCGTAAATGTCGCAAACACTTTCATTAACGCTTGTGGATACAAAAGCGCAAATAGCGCTTTGTCACCCGTTAATGCAACAGCTTCGTCCTGGTTTAACCGAGGCGCAATTTGTTGAGCAGGTTATGGGACAACAACACCAAGGATATCAATTACTCAAAGGGGAGTGTGCAGGGAAAATCAGTGGACTCGCTGGCTTTTGGGTAGCTAGCAAATTAGCTTGGGGTAAGCATCTTTATGTAGATGATTTAGTCACAGATGAAAATGTGCGCTCCAACGGAGTTGGCGCTGAAATGCTGAATTGGTTGGAACACTACGCAAAGGATATGCATTGCGCTCAGATACATCTTGATTCAGGCGTGCAGCGATTTTTAGCCCATAAGTTTTATTTACGTGCAGGCTTCATTATCGCCAGCCACCACTTTACTAAGGTGCTTTAGAAAGCCGAATAGCCTCCACTTATGCGTTTATTGTTACCGTTAAAATATTATGACGAAGCAGGGCGAATTAAGCCCGCCAATTCATTTTTATGGTGCTTGTTTTTCCTTTGTCGACCTTTCTGGGTATTTATTGCTTCCCTAACGTTTCGTCAAAATAGCGGGGCCTTATTAGGACCAGCGGGGGCATTTGAACGAAAACCTACGGTTTTGAATCCTGTGGCACCCTCGAAACCGTAGGTTTCCGTCAGATAGCCGCTAACCCGGCATTTGCCCTTAAAACTTGGTCATCTTTGG